>JACCDP011306267.1_pt1 | contig 28264 bp, 17 predicted proteins | sample 7445841 | NCBI WGS metagenome assembly JACCDP01 (sample SAMN15323441, study PRJNA562643) | freshwater metagenome | isolation source: river surface water | place: USA:Blue River Watershed | collected 2017-08-17 | reverse complement strand
GTTGAAGAGGAGGTCGTTGAAGAGGAGGTCGTCGAGGAAGAGGAGGTTGTTGAAGAGGAGGTCGTTGAAGAGGAGATCGTCGAGGAAGAGGAGGTCGTTGAGGAAGAGGAGGTTGTTGAGGAGGAGGTTGTGGAGGAGGAGGTCGTGGAGGAAGAGGAGGTCGTTGAGGAAGAGGTTGTTGAGGAGGAGGTCGTGGAGGATGCCTCTACTGAGGAACTCGAACTAGAGGAGTTCGAATACGGCTACGAGGGAACCTACCTGCGCGACCAGCACAATAATGTCTACACCTACGACTTTGAACTCGAGATCACCGATCCTATTGGGACATATGATCCTAAGACCAAGAAGGTCCACCTGTTTGCAAAGAAATAAGCAATTAGAGTAGTATGACACCGTATTTGCCGACCTATTTATCTATACTTATCCTAATTGGCATATTTACGGCACAACAGTTCACCAACATAGCCAACACAAACCCGCGTGCAAACGCCATATTTTTCATGGCACTGGCCCTTGTTATGGCTCTCATAAACCTGCTATTAGGAATGCGTGCGGCCTGGCTTACGCTCGGTGTGGCCGTTGCTTTCTGGGTCATCGGTCTAGTTATTGGAATATTTACGGGTGGCGACACGGCACCGACCGGTCTCCCTAGGTGTGGAAGTGCGAGTGCGTCACGCCCCGCTTGTCCCCCACCACGGCCACCTCCTTGTGAGCCTGAATGCAAACCCCAGTGTATGCAATGTGGGCCATATGATACAGAAGTTGAGTGCATTGATATTCGGTGTGCATAGAGCCGATGGGCCTAAATAGTGTTCACGCTTCTTCTCTAAAGAATGTGCACTGCCATCAAAAATTATATGCTATTGTCTGCACTGACACTCGTAAATGGTGTCGCATCGCTATTTGACTACATTCAGCGCTACTGCTCTGATGCATTTGCAGCTACCTTCTCATTTATAACTGGTCTTGACAATGCCTGGATTTTCTACAAGGGTTCGTCTGTGCCTGTGCAAATGCGCTACACGAATTCTCACCGCGATTTCCACAGCACCGTTGAATGGGTCTATTACGCGCGCACACGCGAATGGGTGCATGGTGAGGCAGAGACGCGCTCGCGTGCTAAATATATGCCATGGCTTATGTGCGAGTTCATTAATGGCGAGGGTAAGCATGATCTGAGTGAGTTTATCGCCGAACAGCGTTTCTATATGCCTACAGGACGTGTTGTCTGGCCTTCTCCACAGCAACTGCTGTCGGCGTGGAGTATTACGGAGTCCCATGCGTGGTTTATTGGAGGTGACAATGAGGAGAATGTGATGAATATTCTGAGCAACGACTGCAACGAGTATCAGTTTATGGTTGGTCTTACAACTGCGACTGACCGTATTGCATATTGGAGCACATTCGGTAACGGGTATACTCCAGTCGCGCAGTCAGAAAACTGCTCTGAATCCGAGCGCTGCTCTGAATCCGAGCGCTGCTCTGAATCCGAGCGCGAGTCAGAGACTACCGAGGAGGGCACTGAAGAGGCTGCAGAGGAGTCCACCGAGGAGGGCACTGAAGAGGCTGCAGAGGAGTCCACCGAGGAGGGCACTGTAGAGGATACCGAGGAGGCTACGGAAGAGTCCACAGAAGAGGCAACCGAGGAGACCGCAGAGGAGTCCACGGAAGAGGCAACCGAGGAGACCGCAGAGGAGTCCACGGAAGAGACTGCCAAGTCCGCCGTCCCCACGCAAACCCTCGCCGCACTCCTAACTGCAAATCTCGCCCTCGCCGAGCAATATCCTCTTCCAATCACAACGATCGCAACAATGCAGCAAATCAAGGAAATCCTCGCACCCACCGTTGATATGGACGCAGTCGACTAATCAGCCAGCCGTGCGCTCCCTAACCCGGCCCATCTAAAAATTGATGCCAACTCTTACAGTAGATTTGGCACCAATGTCTACAAGCCAAATGACCGACGCTATTCCTTCAGGATCCTGGACGCTCTGGTATCACTCGCCCAAGGAGAATCGCTGGACTCCCTCCACATATAAAAGCATCGCCACGATTTCCACGTGGACCGAGTTCTGGTCCCTCGTTGATGCAATTAGTGATGAGGCGTTCCTCAACGGGTTCTTCTTCTTCATGCGTGACCCGGCCCCACCCCTGTGGGAGAATAAACTCAATATCCGCGGTGGCTCCTATAGCCTCCGCATTGGTCGCAAGGATGCAGCCGACATCTTCTATAAGTATGTCATTGGTGCCATGATGGGTAATATTACAGCCGACCCCGCAAATAAACTTATGGCTGTCACGATTTCCCCTAAGCGCGGTTTCAATGTCATTAATGTATGGAATGAGGACTCCGCCCGTTTCAGCGCCAACGATGGGCTGAATCTCCTGACCCGCCTCGTCGGCCCCGAGGAGATTCGCTATCTGGCCCATCGCGACAAAAATTTCGGCTAAACTGGAGCCGCTCTTCTCCGCCAACCCCTTAACGACCAAAACAACCACAACTCTGCTGCACAACATGCTGTAATTCAGCCTGTTGTGTAGATATTTTTTCTGTCGCCGCCACCCGGTTCTCCCTCCAGTGTGCTTTTAGGAGTCGTGCCTGTTCGCGAATAGTCAGTTTGTAGCCCCGCGGGTATGACCAATGACCGCGCGCCATCGATTTTCCCGCGACCTGTTCATGAAGATCCTTAAAGTTCGGGTCACGTTCCAACTCCGCCCGTTTCCAGACCGGCAATATGACCTCCTCAGGATATACTTTCGCATATTTCCTTGACATTCTGGCTTGCACCCCAAAAAGACAGCGAAGCTAACCCGCGTCAAATTTACGCAATCAGCAAAAACGCCTCATCCGCATCCAGTTCACTTCCATAACTGGCCCGTGAAACCGGCGTGTTCACTTCCGTGCTCGCCTCACTTACGGTTCTTGGCAAGCTCGTTGCGCGATTCCATACCATTGTATGGATAGGTATATCGTGGTGTATAAAGGGCATTGTTTGGGATATAACAAATCCATGCCGCTTATACCATTCGATAATAGGCGTTTCATTCACAGGGCACAGTGCGAGTGTATCGCATGACTCCATAATTGCAGTTAGGAGTCGTGTGCCGGCACCCCCACCACGATGTGCGGGGTCAACTGTAATAAACCAGAGTTTTGTTGTGTAGTCTTTGGAAGGTGCGACGAGTCCGAAGCCGGCTAAAGTGCGCGGCTCGGTGTCGCTAAAGTATACCGCGCTGGATTTGTGTCGGTGCTGCCAGGCGGTAGTAAAGTCGGCGTCATCGACCGCGGGAAAAGTTTTTAGGTAAAGTGCAAGTATTGCAGGAAAGTCTTTTAGAGACATAGGGCGTATCATGGTGGCATATACTTTAGGGTGAGATTCTTTACGGGGATGGCGCCGAAAAAGAATACTTTAGGGGCAGCCGCCGGCTCCCAGGCAACAAAGAACTTTATCATAGGTGGCCGTCGCATCGCATTCTTTACTAAAGACAAACTGGTAGATCACCTCCGCTTGACGCACGACGATTTCCGCACCACGTAATTGAATTGCTCGAATATCGCGTGCAAATATGAACGCGGACTGCGGGTTGGTCGTGCAAGGCTGTGCGACGGAGAGTCCGAGTGATCCAGAGCAGGTTATGTGTGGATTGTGATAAGTCACCAGCATACTACTATTAGGGTGTGCGGTGGAGAACTTTATACTTTGCCCGGGCCCGGGCTTTGGCGCCTGATATAAACACGGCGTGCGCTATGCATTTAGAGAGTTTGCGTTTGGCGCGCAAAGAATGTCAGTAGAAATAACACCAAATGCCACGGCAGCCGCTGCCGCGCCTGTGCAACCACCTCCGCCTCCAAGTCTTGATATAACAGTATTTCCACATGCACTCGGTATTGCAACTGCAGGCGGGGCGAAGTCCTATATGATTCCATTCAAGGTCATTGAAATGATGCATTTAGAACGGCGTGGCGGTAGCGGAGATGCATCCTGGGTGCTGACAATTCAGACGGCGCGCCAGACAATCAATATGGCGAGTGGGCGGAACATCGAAGCCGAATTCCGGGCCGCATGTATGGCGTATAATATGGGCTAAATGTAGATATGGATAAACATCTCGCAATACCCCTGGCGGCTGCATTTGGAAATGCGGACCATGCACCAATATCCAATAACACAGTTCGACGCGGGCGCCGTGCAGCAAATAATGCAATGCGCGCACGCAACTATGAAACGCGTGCTATTATGGGCGGTCCTGGCCGTGTCCGCAGTCGCAGTCGCAGTCGCAACAGACGTCCCCTCCATCTTCCAGGGCTTACATCAAATATAGAACTGGGGGCAGTTTCAAATAATGGCCCAAACTCTCTAAATTATATGTCATCACCACGCACCAAAGACCCATTTGGAAATTACCACGCAATGCGACGTATTGTTAATCGGCGCGCACGCAGCCCCTCTATTATTCGTCATACGCACCGCAGACCTTACAATAGGGATCCATCGCTTAATCGGACAAATGCATCACGCAAAGAAACAGAAATTGTCCAATATATATCCGAAAAAGTAAAAAAAAATATAATTAACTATGAAGCCCGCTATGGTGCTACCTTGCCGCGGTATATTTTTGTATATGATAGTGATTTGACAAATGCAATTGGCACTGGAAGCAAACCGCGGACAAGTTCACCATTAGTAGATGTATTTATACATATACCCCCTAATTGGAAGAACGTTATGGATAAATATTACAAGACCATACATGTGCACCCTGCAACCAGCACACTGGGAAATTTGAAGACACTCAGAGAGCGGGCCTACACTGCCGACGAAGTGAAAACTGCAATCAACACAAGCCATTACAATGTCTAATCACAGCCCCCACCTCCACATCGTCGACACCTCCAAGCCATGCACAGAAGCCGAGGGATTTCCCGCAGACCCCGCCAAAGTCTACGCCTATCCCCTCGACAACTTCCAGCGATGGGCCATTGCCGCAATTAGCCGCCACGAAAATGTTCTCGTGACGGCCAAGACCGGTTCAGGCAAGACCCTCGTCGGCGAGTATCAAATCGCAGAGTCCCTCCGCGCCGGTCGCCGCGTCTTCTACACGACCCCCATCAAATCCCTCAGCAACCAGAAATTCCATGACCTTACTCGAGCCTTCCCAGAGGCCCGCGTAGGAATCATGACCGGTGACATCAAATTCATGCCCGATGCCGACATCGTCATTATGACCACGGAAATTCTGCGCAATCTCCTATACAAGGCCGGCACAGCCACCGCCGGCGTTGGCCTAACTGCCAGTCTATCCCTCGACCGCCTCGACGCCGTCGTCTTCGACGAGTGCCACTACATCAATAACAGGGAGCGCGGGAAGGTCTGGGAGGAGACTATGATTATGCTGCCGCCCGAAGTCAGCCTCATTCTCTTGTCCGCTACCATTGACCGCCCTGACCTCTTCGCCGACTGGATTGCCACTATTCGCGAGCGGCCCATGTGGCTCATCCCCACGAGCCATCGTGTAGTCCCCCTGACTCATTATGTGCTATGGGAAGACCCCCAGGAAGACGGCACTATCGGCACCCTGCGACCAATTATGGACGCCCAGGAGTCGTTCAAAGATAAAGTATACCGCGACTGGCTACTTCATCGGAAGTCGCACGCGGCCGCCGCCAAAGACTTCAAGGCCCGTGCCAGCGCCAAAGACACCCCTGGTGGTCTCGAAGGTAAAGTGCGTGTAGCCGCATTCGAACACACCTTGAACCGCACTATCGAACTCCTCGCGGCCAAAGAACTCCTCCCCGCCCTCTTCTTCGTCTTCAGCCGGCGCGACTGTGAGCGCTATGCGGCCAACGTGGAGGGCGCCCTCATCGACAGCAGCGACGCCGCCGCAGTCCGCCACATCATTGACTATCACCTACGCACCCATAAGGAGACCCTCCAGAATGTCCAGCAATACTGGCAGATCCGCGAACTATGCCTGAAAGGTATCGCATATCACCACTCTGGCCTCCTGCCAGTCCTTAAGGAGATGGTGGAGATTCTCTTCAGTAAGGGATATATTAAGGCGCTCTTTTGCACGGAGACCTTCGCCGTCGGCATCAATATGCCCACGAAGACCGCCGTCTTCCTCGACCTGAAGAAATACTGCGACGAGTCGCTCGGGCTCCGTGTCCTCCACACCGACGAGTATCTCCAAATGGCCGGTCGCGCGGGTCGCCGTGGCCTCGACGCTCTCGGCACGGTCCTCTACTTGCCCGCCCGTGAACCCATTGCCGTCGAGGAAATGCACCGCATGATGAAGAGCGGTATGCCCCAGGTCAATAGTCGCATGGAATTCGGCTACGAATTCATCCTAAAAGCATTCCACGGAGGCACCACACGGTGGCGCGATATTCTGGAGCGGTCCTACTGGTATCAGCAGCAGCGGCGCATTGAGGTGCAGGTCGAGACCGAGCGTGCGGCGGTGCAGGCCAAAATCGACGCACTCCCCCTAACTGCAGCACAAATTGCGGAGTTGGCCGTGCGGGTCGACTTGGAAACACGCGTGAAGGCGACTGTCAATGCCGCACGCAAGGAGGCCCAGCGCGCCCTCGATCATTGGAAAAATAAGCACGTGGGACCGGCTTGGGAAAAGGCGTTTGCGGCTATGACCGAGTATAACAAACTGGTTGGTGCACGGACCGCCCTGGAACGGCAATTAGAGGAGATGGCGGTTGTGCGGGCTGATCCGGCCACGCTTCTCGGGCGCCGCCTGGCATTCCTGGAGGGGCGCGGCTATATTGTCCAGGAGGCCGACACTGTCCGCTTGACGGCGCGCGGTGAGGCCGCGACGGAGGTAAATGAGGGGCATCCGCTGCTGATGGTCGAGGCGTATGATCGCGGTATGTTCGGCGACCTCTCGGGGGCCGATGTGGTGAGTGTGCTTGCTCTCTTCATGGCCGACGGGGAGCGCCGTGAGGAGGACCCAACCATTGCCGATATTCATGTTGACAATGCAGTTAGGTGGGCATGTGAAACACTGGATAGAGCCGCTGAAGAGTGGCGGCTGGCCGAGAGTGCGGCCGGTCTGCTTTCGCCGGCCGGCTACTGGTCGACGGCTCCTATGTGGGTCGAAGTGGCTGCGCGGTGGTTGGCCGGTGAGGCGGCGGCAACTATTTGCGCGGACTTCGGACTCTATGAGGGCAACTTTATTCGGGGGATTCTGAAACTCTCGAATCTAGTTGAAGAGATGATTGCGCTTGCGACGTTGCGGAATGATGTAGGAATGCTGGAGCGTCTACATGCTGTCGGAGGCACGCTGGTGCGCGATATTGTGGTGCCTGATTCGCTCTACTTGCGGTTGTAAGGGCTGAGGCGGCGGACCCGTGTGCGCCATTCGGCGTCGGTGAACACAGGGAGGACCATGAAAAATGCTCCCAGGAGAACTAGGATAAAGGCAAACTGGAAGTGGTCAATGTCGAATTTGAGGCCGACTTGCTCGATTATATAGTTAAATATATTAAGCACACTGCGGAAAAAATTTAATATACTCTGTATAAAATTCGCCTGGTCAACAGGCACGGCGGCGGGCGTCTCATCTGGTATTGGGTTGGTCACAGTATCAGCCATATCTATTAGGCCTCGGCGACTTTTTCAATGACAATTCGGTCGCTCCAAGACGGCTTGTTCAGGTCGGCGAAGAATCGGAAGCGGGCTGTCTCACCGACAGGAAGTTCGCCATTATAGCGGACAAATGTGTGCCAGCTGGGAATCCAAATGCTGGTTTTTCCATACATATATTCAATGGCAGTTCCTTCAACGACTGCAGGGCCGGCAATTAGGGAGGTTATGAGGGTCGCGCGCTTATTGGCACGGCGAATGGAGCGTTGCCGCTTATTCAGATGTTCCGCCTGTGTGCTTTCCGCCGTCGCCTTGATTTTTCCGGGGACCCGTGTTGCTTCCGCCTCGATAATTGCCTTCAGGGCGCGCTGATTGACCAAGTCGGCATAGCGGCGAATAGGAGATGTTGCATGACAGTATAGCACAGGCCCGCCTTTACAAATGGACCAATGTGAATCATTGCGTTGACCGGGTCTGGCCGGCAAATAATATGCAGGCGATACGCGGTCGTAATTTGGTGCATAATTGTGGGATTTCATACGCTCACGCGAGTTATAATCGGTGCTGTCATTTACACGAAGAAGACCGCTGTCGTGTGACCACAGTAAGAATGCCGCGCGCAAATTGTAGAATTTCATGCACGCCTCGACCCATTTGTGCGGGTCCTCCGCATGAGCCGCGTCCTTCTCAATGAATGCAGTTAGGGGTGTGAGGATGGATGCGAGGGCTGGACCGGTGGGGCCGGCGTCGGCCGCAGGCAGAGCAGCAACAGGTAAGGCAGCCGCTGCCACATTTTCATACGTATATGTGGAATTATTGGTGATTGTATATAGACCAAACACCGGGTCATTACAAATCCGCTCACCGTCCCAGACTAGGCGGAGTCCGACAACTGGCCGCTCAGTGCCCGCACGCAAGGAGCAAGTATCCTCACTAAGTGCCGGCGGGAGCATTGGTTTTACCGCCTCGCCGGCGGGCGAATAGACGGTCTCGGCGTAGAGTTCGGCCGCCTTATCTGCGGGCGATCCTGGTGGGACTGCCGCGGCAACATCGGCGATACCGATGATGATTTCCCAGGCTCGGTCATTGTCTGGGACTGCCCTGAAAGACAGCGTATCATCGATGTCTTTGCAACCAGCAGGGTCAATATTTATGGTCCACCAATCTGGACCGAGCACATCCCTAACTGCAGTTAGGGGTTCGGATGCTGGGGTCAGCGGAGCAGCAGGCGCAGAAGTAGGCGCAGCAGCAGGCCGCCAATACGGATTAGCATAATGGGTCAGCCCAGCCAGTTCGGCCTCCAAATCACCAGCATCTCCGATGATTCGTTCCAGATTCCCACGGGGAAACGTATCGCCCCGTGGCCAGTCATCGAAGCGGATGACGGCAACTTTATTGCGTGTGCGGTCTTTCGTGGAACACCCCACACGAAATGGAGGATATGATTTATCAAACGGATAGAACAAGTATATCGGCACATGGCGGCTGGTCAATCCATAAATGGTCTTCGAGCAGACATCCAAGATTCCTGCCAGCGCAGGATGAGCGGTCCGTCGCACAAGAGTGCATGTATGGGCAGCCAACTCAAATTCAACAAAGTCCCCTGGCAGGGCACGGTCGACAGCGGCGGGGGATTCAATATATGGTGCATAACCGTCGTCAATTAGACGCGGGTCGTCCGATGATATATATCCACCAGTTTTGTAATTCTGGGTCTGAAAGCGGGCAGCTATTGACATGGCTTGTATGGCTTGTAGTTGGATATAATCCAGCATTTAGGGGTGCGCCGGCGCCAAAAATCAAATTTTTGGGCCGGTGCAAATATCCCCCTTAAATGCACACAACATGTATGGATGTATGTGTGTTTAAAATAAAAATTACATATTTTTTGTTGCCTTTAATTATAACCAACCAACCATGACACGTATTCTGCTGGTTGATTCGCGAATCGCCGATCGCGCTGTGCTGGAGCGCGCATCGGCTGGTAAGTCAATTTATGTGGAAGTTGACTACGAGCATGACGGTATGTTCGAACTTTTGAAGAAGATTATGGATGCATGTCCGGCAGGGGAGCGTGTAGAGAGAATTGCATTCGCACAGCACGGCACAGTAGAGCCCGGGCTTCACTTCACGGCAAAGATGGGTCCATTCCTTGTCCACAATATGCAACTGCGTGGACTCGCGGCTGGCTATTTACCCGCATTTTTCCAGGCTCTTGCGAAGTTCGGTGTGCAGCATTTTGATTTCCTCGTCTGTTCTCTTTTAGGGAAGATGGGTGTCGCCGAGTTGCTCCGCTTCCTGCAGGAGGAGTCTGGGATACAGTTCGGTGCATCGACTGGTCTCGTCGGTAGCGAGGAGGCGGGTGGTTCTTGGGTGTTGCATAATGGTGTTGATGCGGGGGCTGAGTATTTCACAGAGGCAATCGCAGAATTCAAGGGGGTTTTCGCTGCACCTGCAGTCGGTGTCTATGCGACTGATGCGAACTTTACTGAAACGGCGGTCTCTGGCGCAGTGTCAATCATGAAGGGGACTGCAACTGATCGTATTGGGTTCAAGTTGGATAATGTCACAATATCCGACCCCATTGCTGACCAGATTATGTGGACTGCTTCTTCTCCATCAGTTACGTTTTCAAATAGTGGCACTAGCACACCTGGGTATGCAGTCCAGATTTCCAATCTGGCGTCGCTTACTGCTGGAACAACATTCACTGTTACAGGTGTGTATCAGACATTTACGCAAATATATGACACAGATGGTGTTACTGTTATTGGGTCAACTTATGTGAACGGTGAAACTGCTACATCGGCAACAATCACGATTGTTAGCGACACAATCAGTATTGACACTGTGGGTGCCGCCTCACTTTCGTCGTCAAATCCTCCAGTCCAAGTCACATACACTATAAACGGTTCATCATCATATCCTGTTTATAGCAATGGCTATCCTGTGTGGGTAGTTGATGATGGCAGCATTGGTGGTATGGCTACAACTGTCGCAATGGTCGATAATACGGGTTCCCTTACAATCCTGGAATCTTCTGGCACATTCCGCCTGAAGTTGACAATTAATGATGTTACGGTGGCCAAGACAATCACCGTTGGTGTGTCCGAGACTTCCAGTGAAGTAATCAGCAGCGGTTCTGAAAATACTGGTCTTTCATCTGACACAAACGGTGATCCAGGTGCTGGCGGTGGCAGTGGCACAGGCGAGGGTCCTCCCTCTGACCAGGGCCCTGGTTCTGGCACTGGTGAAGCAACAGGTGGCGCCGGCGGCACCGCAACATACACAAATGTTGTCATAAATGGCTCACAGACCCCATCGACTCTCTACAACGGCCAGTCATACACAATCAGCGTGGTTGATACCAATGTCCCTGATCCTGGTGCTGGCTCTGGTCTCCGCGTGGGAACCCCTGTATGGTCTTCGTCGGCACCCAGTGTGGCGACCGTCGATTCGGCCACAGGTGTTATAACAATTGTCAGCGCGGGCACGGTTACATTCACTGCGACCGATGCAACCTCCGCATTTGTTATGGGCACCCTCGAGAGCGTGCTAGTCAGCATGGATTCTGGCGCGGGGACTGGTGCTGACACTGGCTCTGGCTCTGGAACTAGTTCATCGACGGCTGGTGATGGCACGGGTGCCGGCACTGGTGGTCCTGCACCTTCCTGGGTCGTTCAGATTGACGGCCAGACTGGAAACGGGACAATGTATGTTGGCGATGTTACACCTATCCTCTTCACCTACACTCAGGTCAACGGTGGCTCGACTTCATGGCAGATTGTCAATGTGCGGACCCTTGCAGGTGCTGCCTCTGCCGCAACAGTTGTCACCATCGATGCGGCCGCTGGCACAATCACCGCTGTCGCAGAGGGTATCGTCGACATCCTTGCGTCAAACGGCGCCGGCTCAGCATCTTATCTCAATCTCCGAGTTGAGCCTGCTGCAACCGGCTCGGGCACTGGTATCGGCACAAACACAGCCACAGGTGTCACTTCAGGCACAGGCGATTTCTCTAACGGCACCAATGTAGATACAAACGACGCGGGCACTGGCGTTCTGACAAACTCAAGTGGGTCTGCCATCGATGGCACTAGTTCTACCACAGGAATGACCACTAATACTGGTGGGACCTTCAGTGGAACTGGTGAAACAAACGCCGGTTTCGGCACGGACGTGTTCACGAACACCAACACGAGTGAACTCACTGGCTACGCTACTAATGCGAGCAACACAATTGATGATGGCACTGGGTATCTCACAGCATGGACTGGCACGGCCACCAGTGTCCTGACTGGTATTGGCACGGATACGGGTGATCTTAGCGGAACTCTCTTCAGTATACTGCCAAACGTTGCTGCTGTCTACAATGATATGATTGCCAATACCCTGAGTTCCGCAAATCTTACTGCACTTATGCCCCAGGTTAGTCAGTTAGAGAAGGTTGAGCGCGCGATCACGGCCATGGCGGTTGCTCCCAAGACGAGTATTCCTGCTGCAGCAACGGCCGCGGCCAGCCCTGAGACGGCCACACCAATCCTCAAGACGACGACGGCTGATGGCCCCCAGGTGCTCGGTGTTACGAACGGTGATGCCGGCGTTGCCAAGGTGAGTATTGCAATTAAGAATGATGTGCCTGAGTTGACTACCACGCTCTCCATCAAGAAGTTCGATGCCAATAACCAGCAGATTACGTCGACGGTAGGCGACACGACCACATACGATACTGTTGTGTTCAGCATTGACAAGTCGGTTAAGATTGTAAATATCAAGTATACTGCAGCGGACGGCACCATATCTACGCTGTCAACTGCGAAGGATCTCACCACGGTCTCGAACGGTGAAATCATTTCGCTCGGCAACAGCATCACACTCACGCAACTCAAGACGACTGATACGCGCCGCTTCTTCACCTACTTCGGTCCCTTCTCCAGTGTGTCCATTGAGGAGGTCGCCGAGCGTCTCTGTGGCTGGACGGCTGAGACGAACGAGCTCGCCCCCATGCAGACAACCATTCTTAAGGCGCGCATCCTCGACCCCTGTGTGGTCTTCTCGACCGGCTTCAACGTGCTCCGTGTGACTGTGACACTGTCGAACGGTGTTGCGGAGAAGTTCGACTACATCTGCCATCACGGTGTGCGGACGAATGAGATCTGGCTCCATCTCCATAAGGAGGATGCGTCGGGCAACATCAGTCCTGCACGCTTCTATGTGTATGGTGCTCATGAGCCGTATGTGCTGAACCTCGCGAAGATTGCGGCAAATCAGTCGTTCTCTATCCGCATTTCGGACATCACTCAGAACAAGGAGTTTGTCGGCACATTCAGCGGGACATCCTCTTCTGGCCTCTCGGGTGAGGTCATGTCGGCCGGCTCGCTCCTTTTCACTCCATCGAGCAATCTTACGCAAATCACGGCACAGATGAAAAATACAGAGGATACTACACCTGGCATTGTGGAGACGAAGATTGGTGATGTAACAAGTGTAGAGAAGAATGAAGATTCCATCGAGTCTGTTATGCTCTGCACATCATCAGCGATGATTTCTACTGCGACCGCCGAGGCGTCCATTGCGGCAAACCCTTACTCGGCCCCCTCCATTCTCAAGACGACCAGCCATTACCCCATTAAGGTGATGGGTTACGACAACGTGAGCGGCTCGGCGGACAAGTATGCCATCTGTATTGATGCATCGGCGGCGGCCTTCTTGAACAAGGACGGGCAGACATATGACGGCTTCGCTTTCCGCGTGAACATGATGCGTTTCAACGGTTCGAATAGTCGTGTGGCATATTCTGCAGCCGATGCGTCAACGCATGCGAAGGTTGTGCTGGCAATTCCTAACATTTACAACGTCGTCAAGATGAGCCATGTTGTTGGTGGCACCACTGTTCTGTCTGGTGCCCTCGACTTCGTTTCAATGACGGTCGGTCAGACGAGAAATCTGTCAAGCAGTGCATCCATCAAACTCCTCCGCACAACTGACTCGCACTTCTATGTGCTCTTTACGGGTCCTGTTGGTGGATTGCTGCTCGAGAAACTTGTGCTCACATCACAGATCACTGATGCTGGTCTAACTGTCGCAAATGTGTTTGGCAGCACTCCTTCGACTCTATCGGCTGTGTATGGTGGCAACTACTACACGCGCTACGCCGCTATACGCTATTTGCCAGATGGTAATATCGCGGTCTTCTCGGCGGGTCCTCTCTTCTCTGGTGCACTCAACCCTCTCGTCGTGACGGTCTACACGGCGACGGGCAACCAGACGAAGATTTACCGCTCTGGTCTCGGTTGGAACGGTCAGTTCTACTTCATTTATGATGCCTCGGGTATGCGTTTCAAACTCGACACGGGTGTGACAGATGATATGCAGCCTGCTGTGTTTGACCAGTTAGGGTTGACGGATGCGACCATACCGTTCGCCGCCTACATCCACGACGTCTATCAGGGAACCCGCTACAAGGTGCTCTGGGGTGGGGCGGACTTCGCCGGCACTGCGACTGCCCTTGCGGGTGCTACTGCATCGACTGTGACGATTCCCGCTGACTCCACTTGTGTCTGGAGCGGGGCCGTGCCATGTGCATCTGACCCGACTTTCGTGAAGTTCAACTCAATTGCCTATGTTGCGGATGCGAGCGATAACGACATGTCTGGGGCCGCATTCGATTCGCTCGATAAGGTCGAGACCACGACTTCTTCACGGGCGCGCGGTAAGAATGATCTTGTGCCTGATGCGGTGTTGGCGGCAGCGACCTTCACCAAGGGCCAGACGCCCTCAACATTCTTGACGACGACTAGCGCGGAGCCAGTTAAGGTGTATGGTGTGACACCAGAGGATGGTGTGGGGAAGATGCAGGTGAACATTGACGAAGTCGTGACGGCGTCGGCGAAGACCGTCCAACTCATGGTGCGCAAGTATGCGCCGTCTGGTAGGCGTATATTGTCTGCGATGGGCAACGTGACCACGTATGGCAATATGGTGTTCAGTGTGCCGCTTTCCTACACGACTGTGAAGATCTACTATGTGGATGCGGCTGGTGTGCGGACTCTCCTACAGACTGATAAGAATCTCACCACGCTGTCTGTTGGCGATTCTTTCTCGATGGCCAATGAGGCGTCAATCACAATGCGCCTCCTCCAGAAAACGGCGACCGAGTATGTGTTCAACTACTATGGTCCCTTCTCTGGTCCTGAAATCGTCCAGCCGCTCGGGTCTGAGAGCACTGGTGAGGGTTCTGGGTCTTCGACAGGCACTGGGGAGGGTTCTGGGTCTTCGACAGGCACTGGGGAGGGTTCTGGGTCTTCGACAGGCACTGGGGAGGGTTCTGGGTCTTCTGCAGGAACTGGGGAGGGTTCTGGGTCTTCTACGGGCACTGGCGCAGGCACGGGGTCTTCTGCGGGCACGGGTGAGGGTTCTGGGTCTTCTGCGGGCACGGGTGAGGGGTCTGCGACTGGCACTAGTTATTCAACAAATGCTGTTGTAACCCTTACAAATATTACACTCCCTTATGGTGCTACTACAAAGTCATCTTCTCAAACAACTGCATTTACAGATATACCTATTGTTGAATATACCTGGGGAACTGATATCCAAGCAACTGGTAGCGCCACTATCACGGATGGTTCCATTAATGAATCATATCCTGTATCATGGTCAATTACAGGGGAAAAAACCGCTAGTGGTGCCTCTCTTCCAGCAGGTTCTGTTGCAACCGTTGATAGTTCAGGCTTAATACATTTTACAGGACGTGGGCGATTCAACCTTGTGATGTCTGTAGCATTCCCCACATATCAGGAGAAGGTGTTCTATTTAATTCAGGTTAACAATCTTGTAACAATAACTGATTTGACAATCAATGGAGTTTCATCTGGATCTCCAGTGACAGTTACTGTTGGAGTTCCTTTCAATATCGTTGCATCAGTGTCAATCAATGGAGTTGCGCTCGATTCTTCGATAAGTGCACCGCGAATGATATATAATCCAATGTCAACAACTTATATATCAGTATCTGGATCTACACTAACACCACATTATCCAATTGCGAATACTTATATAAATGTCCAGTATTATGATAGTTCTACAGATGATAGTGTATATAGCATGTTCTCTAATATTACTATTGTTGCAGCCTCCACTGGTTCTTCCACTGGTTCTTCCACTGGTTCTTCCACTGGTTCTTCCACGGATACATCGAGCAGCACTGGCACCTCCACTGGCACTTCGGCCGGCACTGGTGCAGGCACTGGTTCTTCAGAATCAACATATTCTCTGACAATGTCTGACCTCGAAATCAACGGTTATACTGAACTTCAATTAGGGTCATTCGTTCGCCCTGTCAGACTGCCCATTGGTGCAACTGCACAGGCGACCGTTGATATATGCGAGAATGGTATACTCCTCAATGTCCAGCCCACGTGGACAATTTATGAACAACTTGCACCAGGTGTTCCTCTGTATCCTTCACAGGTCACGGTTGCCACAATCGACAGTAGCGGTCTCATAACAGCCGTCAATCCTGGTTATGTGCATGTGCGCGCATCATACAATGCAAATGGCGTGTATGTTTCTCAGCAATTCCGCTATGTGCAAGTTATGACATCTGAACAATATGCACTTACTCAGGCCGGTGTCAGCCTTGATTTGTCTGGTATGGTCACATCGGATGTCTCAATTTCCCCTTTGCCCATTGCTACAAATCCTATTCCAACCAATACGGGCCAGACAGCATACACAAATAATGCCTACACTCTTTCAACGACCAGTCCATGGACTCGTAATGGCACACCAGTCACCGTAACATTTGCACCGTCTTACTTCAGAAACTCTGACGGAACTGCAACATCAACACCAAATGTATACATATCTGGAACAACCCTCATACCTCTTGCAGCGGGTATTGTCGATATCATTGGTATGTATAGTGCTAGCCCATATGATTCTGTCTATAAGGTCTACTACAACCTCGTGATAGAGGAAGGCGCAGCACCTGCTGACACATATGTTGTCTCGGCTGTCACTGTCAATGGCACATCGTCCCCTGCATCAAACTCGGCCTCACCCACAGTGACCCTCAATGTCGGCGACAGTGCAACTGCGACAGGAACTATCACAAAGAACGGCACACCTCTCACTGTCACTTGGACAACATCCGAACATCTTGATGTAAATGGTGAGCCGGTTGATGTGACAAATGCGGCCAACTACATTGTGTCAATTAACAGCACGACTGGTGCTATTGAAGCCCTCAACGCCGGCACATGTGATGTACTCATGTATGTGCTCGATGGTGGCCGCTACTACTTCAAGGCCTTCTACAATCTCGAGGTTGCGGCCCCTAGCAGCGGCACGGGTGCCGGCACGGGCACAAGCGGTGATACTTCAACGGGCTCGGGCACTGGTTCAAGTAGCGATACTGGCGCAGGAACTGGCTCGGACACGAATGTTTCATCTTCTGGCACCAGCACAAATTCTTCCGAATCATCAGAATCAATGCCTTCGTCATTCGGTGTGTATGATGCCATCGCCCGTGATATCTTCATCACGAACAACGATGAGCAGACTATCGAAGTGAGTTCGAACGTAACATTCGATCTCACACTCGATCCCACGTCTTATGCCGGCGCCATCACTTGGACGTCCAGCAACCCTTCTGTCCTCTCCTTCCCATCCGCCTCATCTGGCTATGCCACAACTAGTTCCACGCCTGGAACGGTCTATGTCACCGCAACCCTCGCCAACGGGTTCTGGATTAAGGACAAATTCACTGTCCGACAGCCCGTTACTGGTATAAACGAGTTCACTGTTGCCGCTGGTCAGCCCTACCTCAACTACGCTCCTGTAGGCGCTACATTCCAGATCAACACGTCGGTCATACCTGCAAATGCAACTGAAAGCCGCCTCCGCTACGTCTCCATGCGCCCAGAAGTTGCTACAGTATCATCATCTGGCTATGTCACATGTCTCTCTCTTGGATCATCCAGTATCTATGCTGTTACACGCGACGGTGGTTTCAGCACATACCGCACAATCTACGTTATAGAGACGTCTACGGGTATTAATAATATCACAATCACACCAAACACAACATCCGTTAATGTTGGCAGTGGACTAACTCTCCGCACAACTGCTATACCAAGCAACTGGGCGTCTGGTGCAGTGAAATTCACTTCCTCTAATTCTGCAATTGCCACAATTACGGAATGGGGTAATCTCATTGGTGTTGCTAAGGGCACGGTCACTATCACTGCGACCACACTTGACAACCTCGATCTGGCCAATTCCAACCTCTATAAGCAGGTTACTATCACAGTTGTCCAGCCCGTCACCAGTGTCTCTAACATAACCGGGGCAACATCGGTTATTGTCGGTAGCACTACACAACTCTCTGCATCAGTCCTGCCCGCCGATGCATCTGTTACAGGACTCATCTGGTCGGCTACACCTAGTGGCATTGTGCAGTTTGTTGACGGAGCTGGCAATGCTGATAATACAACTGGTCTTGTCAAGGGTCTGGCCGCTGGCAGCGTTACAATTACAGCGACATCTGTTGCGGACCCTACAAAGGTCAGCGCTGGCTATGCATTCGATGTCCAGACGGGTGTTGTTGCACTGACAGGTATTGATATTTCTGGCGCGGCGGCCGCCTTCAAGGGACAGGCGACGACATTCACAGGTGTCTTTACACCATCCAATGCATCTAATAAGTCGGTCACATGGTCCATCGACCTCTCATCGACAGCAACCGGCTCCATCACTAGCGCGGGTGTTGCCACTGCAACTAGCACAGGCACTCTCGTCGTCAAGGTCGTGTCTGATGCTGATTCCAGCATAAGTGCGACAAAGTCTGTGACAATCACGGAGGCCACTGTCACCAGCATGACCGATATCAGCGGTGCGGCGTCAATCGCCATCGGCGGGACTTCCACATACACTTCAACTGTGTCTCCATCTTATGCTAATCAGACCATCACATGGTCCACTGATAATAGCGGGGTTGCAACAGTGGATGCGTCAGGTGTTGTTACGGCGGTGTCTTACGGCACTTTCACGCTCACGGCACAGTCTGCTAATTCTGCAGTTAATAAGACAACGTCCATCTTGGCAGGTGTAGCTGTCACTGGGGTAAATAATGTTTCGACAAATTCCCCAACGGTTGTGCTAGTCGGCGGATCTATCGATGTGTCCAGCAGCGTGTTGCCTGCCAATGCATCCGTGACCGACCTTTCATGGAGCATTATCAATCAGACGGTAAACGGCGTCACCGGTGCGTTCACTGGGTCTAACCAACGCAACACGGCCGGTTCGATCATATTCTCTCGTGGCGGCGTATATGCGATCCGCGCAACATCGGTTAGCGATCAGACAAAGCAGTCCGAAGTCACATATATATATGTGAATGATGCACTTACATCAATTGGTCCTATTACTGGCGCCACATCGGGTGTGGTAAATCAAACCATGTCTCTTATAGCCGCATTCTCACCACCTACTGCAATTATCCGCAATCTCACATGGACTGTTGAGGCAGATCCTGAGGCACCGGTTGGTGGCACCGCGACAATCATGATGCTAAATGACAGTTACCCCGAGAATGGCCTCCTTAGACTGACTGGTGAGGGCCGTGTGCGCGTGCGCGTGTCCAACCCCGTGCAGCCATCGATTGTATCCGATTACTACTACTTCGATATTAGCGGCAAGGCGGTCACTGCGGTCTCGGCTGTTACGGCATCTCCTACTGCATCTACCACAGATCACTATGTGAACATCCAGTCCGATGACCCGTCCAACTGCACCGTGCGCTTCACTGCAACAACTACACCCGCTGATGCAACGGACAATACCATCACATGGTCTCTCCTCGATCAATCCAATCAGCCACTATCTAGCAGCATCGCAACCATCGATGCATCTGGTATACTCACTGCACTCCAGGCTGGTGCAACAATAACAGTGAAGGCTACCGCAAATGACACGACTCTTGGCACAAAGACGTCGACATATGCCAAGAAGGTCAAGACTATCCGCCCTATACTGGCAATAACTGACCTCAGCTCAAGCACAAGCGCATATACGGTCAATGTGACAACTCCTTCTCTCACTCTCACACCTGTCATCAACCCATCGGATGCATCTGTCCAGCAGTATGTGTGGTCGTCCAGTGATACGTCGGTTGCCACAGTTACACAGGCGGGTGTTGTTACAAAGGGATCGAATGGTGGCACTGCAACAATTACTGCTGCATATTCGCTCAATACAGATGTCAGCGGCAGCCGCTTAATCACAAACTACATCCCCTTGACTAACATCACGGTGAACAGCAATAAGAATACTTTCATAATCGGCGCGAACGTCACAGATGCCCAGTTGACTGCAACGGTGTCTCCTTCAACTGCCACTATCAAGACGGTCACATGGTCATCTGACAATACAGCGGTGTGCACAGTCGATGCCAGTGGTAATCTCACACCTGTGTCTGGTGGTGTTGCCAACATAACCGCGACAACAACTGACTCTGCTTCTCTTGGCGCCGACGGAAACCCAGTTAAGCGGACTGTCCAGGTAACCATCGCCATCCCTGTGACTGACATCTCAGGCATCACATCGGCCGGCAACCGCACGCAGTTCTCGCTCGACCCCATCCAGCTCTCCACTGAGGTCATCCCTGCGAATGCATCAAATAAGACAATCCTCTGGTCTTCTAGCTCAACTACTATTGCCTCGGTTGATGCAAGTGGCGTTGTCTTCCCTGGTGGAACGGCCGGCACAGCGACCATCACAGCAACAAGTGATGACAACCCTGATAAAACAACTACATACACAATCAATGTGAGCTACTCGACGAACTACGCCGGCACCGCCTAATTGCAGTTAGAGATGTGGTGAGTGAAATATGAAACAAGAAAATAATAATTAATAGTGTGCATATTAATTATTATTTTTTTGGCGACAGCAGTTTACTTCACGCGAATAGGTGCGAGGACGAGTTTGACCTCCCCAAGATTCGCCACGGTATACTTGAGAATGAGTGGTGCATCGTTCTTGAGATAAATCTCAATGGAGGGACACAGGTTGGTGCATTTAGTGAAGAGGAAGAGATGCTTGAGTTGGAAAACGCCCTGCACAATCTCTCCCCCATTTGGCTTCTGGACACGCATGGACCCCTGGGACTCCCGAATAATCGTCTCCTGCTCGGCGAAATCGCCGAGACACTTGAAAATCAAGTCGCCGGCCGATGACGTAATCTCGACCTTCTCGCCAAGGCTGTTCATGTCACGACAAATTTTCTGGAAATCATTCGATGGCATGTGGATGATGCTGGTGAAGTTGAGGCTGGGAATCTGAATGTCCTCCACATTGGTGTCGAAGAGTTTGAGGAAATAATTCTTCGTCGTCTGCTTCTCGGCGTTCTGCATCATAATGCCGAGTTTGTTGGGATTCTTGGCCGGCAAATAGAGGGTAAGATTGTCACTGTTTTCGAGCGTCTTGATGAGCTTGAAGAGGTAAATCATGTTGACACCGAGCACATGCTTCACGGGGCAGTAATAATGCTCAAAACGGTCGGCATTTAGACGCAGATGGACGAGGTTGGTATGCGTCTCGTCGACTGCGATGACCTTAATGCCCGTTGGATCGAACTCCAGGTTTGCCTCCGTGAGAATATCCTTGAGGGCCTCAATTAGGGTGCGAAAGGCGCTGCTCTGAACGGTCTTTATTTCAAACAGATTGCCATTGGCATTTGGCTTGGCACCACCTGAGTAACTCATATTACTGTTCTGAAGGTGTCGGGGCTTTAGATGTTAGAAAGTGCGCGCGGGTCGGGTAATTCTTTAAAGAAAGACACTTTAGCCGGTGACGGGTGCCATAAAGAATTCTTTTAGGGATAGCTGGGTCATCGGTCGGCAAAGACACTTTAGCCGGTCTCAAAGTCTTTTGTAAAGTAAAGTGTCTTTAGGGGGCTACCGCATACGCCTGGTTTGCCTAGAATCCCTATACATCTTTATACCAATTGCCACACCAACTGGCAAAAGTCTGGAGGCACCTGCAATTAACTGCTGCATCATAACCGCATATGGATTACCGCCGCGTTGCTTGCCGCGCCGCTGTCGCAATCGTCGTGTAGACCGCCGTTTCGCACGAATAACCATTAATAGGGTGCGAGAAAATACATTATTGCCGCGCCGAAAATTGAACCTAAGGGAGGGGGTCGATGACAGGGCACCAAGCCACATCAAGCCACATCGCAATGTCAGCCGACGAGTATAAGAAGCGCAATTTGCATGAGCACATTCTCAAGCTCCCTGATTCCTACATTGGAAGCAAGGATACAAACGAAGAGCGTCGTTGGGTGTATAATGCTGCCACGCAGCAAATGACTTGGACAGCCGTTCAAATGAACCCGGGCCTCTACAAGATTTTCGACGAGGTGCTGGTGAATGCCCGCGATGCCTACATCAGGAGTATTACGGAGGCCGAGCGGACTCCTGTGAAACACATTGACATTACATTTACGCGCAGCGCCACCGGCTCCGTCGCCATTCGTGTCGCCAATGACGGCGACGGAATTCCCGTGGGTGTCAACTCATCGACTGGCATCTGGGCCCCTGAACTCATCTTCGGACACCTCCTGACTTCGAACAATTATGACGAAGAGGGCGAGGAGCGCGACAAAATCACGGGCGGGAAGAACGGGTATGGTGCCAAGTTGGCCAATATCTTCTCTAAACGCTTCACGGTCGAGACCGTCGATGCCCGCGCCGGCAAGAAATATACGCAAACATGGCGCGACAACATGTATGTGTGCGAGGCCCCTACCATTAAGAAGAGCCTCTCCACGAAGGGCAGCGTCGCCATCGAGTTCGAGCCGGACCTGGCCCGTTTCCCTGGCGGCATGAGTGCTGACATGGAGGCGGTTCTGCGGACACGCGTCGTTGAAATGGCGGGTATACTGGGGCGTGACGTGAAGGTGACCTGGAACGGCGAGGCGGCGCCGGCAAATTCCTTCGAGAAGTTCGTCCGCTTGTTCCTCCGCGAGGGTGCAGTTAGTATGGTGCATGAGCAGGCGGGACCTCGATGGGAGGTCGCCTGTGTGCTGACACGCCAACTCTGCTCCGAGGAGGAGGGCCTGCCCGACGACAAGCAGATTTCCTTCGTCAACGGCATCAATACACGGAAGGGCGGCAAACACGTCGAGACCGTCACTCGCCATGTGATGAAGGAGTTCTGTGAATTGGCCAAGAAGAAGAAGGTCGATGTCACCCCAGGGCAACTGAAGGACAGTGTCTTCTACTTCGTAAATGCAACCATCGTCAACCCCTCATTCGACTCACAGAGCAAGGAGACCCTCACCACACCGGCTACCAAGTTCGGCTCGAAGCCCGCAATTAGTGAGAAGTTCATCCAGGGACTCATCAAACTGGGTCTTCTCGACGAGGCCGCCGCGCTTCTCGAGGCCAAGCAGGCACGCGATGCCAAGAAGACGGACGGAAAGAAGCGGTCTACGCTCCGCGGCATCGCCAAGTTGACCGACGCGGAGTGGGCCGGCACGGCCAAGTCGAAGGAGTGCACACTCATCCTAACTGAGGGTGATTCGGCCGCCACGTCCGCTATTTCAGGGCTCCTAATTGTCGGCCGCGAGCGCTGGGGCGTGTTCCCGTTGCGGGGCAAACTCCTGAACGTTCGCGATGTGAGCGCGAAGAAGATGATGGAGAATGAGGAGATTACTGCAATTAAGAAGATTCTGGGCCTCGAGACCGGCAAGGTCTACGCCGACACGAAGGACCTGCGCTATGGCCGCATCATGATTATGGCCGACCAGGACCACGACGGTTCGCACATCAAGGGCCTCGTCATGAACTTGCTGCACTCTGAGTGGCCGTCTCTGCTCAAGACGGACTTCGTCTGCTCCCTGATGACTCCTATTATCAAGGCGACGAAGGGCAAGGAGGTGCTTCCCTTCTACAGCATCCCTCAGTTCGAGGCGTGGAAGGAGCAGAATCCTGTGCGTGGCTGGCACATCAAATATTATAAGGGTCTTGGCACGTCGACGCCCGACGAGGCACGCGAGTGGTTCAAGAAGTTGAGCGAGATCAAATATGAGTGGGATCCGCGCTCCGATGACAGTCTTACGCTGGCATTTAGCAAGAAGCGCGCAGATGACCGCAAGAATTGGCTGGCTGGTTACGATGCGCGCCGCACAATTGACTCGACGGTCGGACATGTCCCCTTCAGCCAGTTTATCAATGACGAACTCATCCATTTCTCGAATGCTGACAATATTCGCTCTCTGCCATCCGTGATGGACGGCTTGAAGCCTTCCCAGCGCAAAATCTTGTTCGGCTGCATGAAGCGGAATCTGCACGAGGAAGTGAAGGTGGCACAACTCGCCGGCTACGTCTCGGAGCATGCGGCCTATCACCACGGCGAGGCATCGCTGAACTCGACCATTGTCGGCATGGCGCAGAACTTCGTCGGGTCCAACAACATCAATCTCCTCCTCCCTAAGGGCCAGTTCGGGTCCCGTCTGCAGGGCGGCAAGGACGCCTCTCAGCCGCGTTATATCTTCACGCGACTCATGCCAATTGTGGAGACCCTCTTCAAGAAGGCTGATGCGGCCATCTTGCGCTACCTCGACGACGACGGCATGGTCGTGGAACCTGACTACTACTTGCCGGTTGTCCCCCTGCTTGCCATTAATGGTTGCTCGGGGATCGGCACGGGGTTCTCCACGGATATTCCCAGTTATGACCCCGCACAAGTCGTTGCACTCTTGCGTGCCCGTCTAAATGACAAATTGGCGACACTGGAGGGACGCGCACTCGATCCTTGGTGGTTCGGCTTCAAGGGGCGCGTGACACGGAAGGACGATGTTACGTGGGTGACACACGGCGTCTACACATTCAATCCTGATGGTCGCACGGTGACTATTACGGAGTTGCCTGTGGGGACCTGGTCGCTCGACTATAAGGAGATGCTGGAGCGCATGCTGATTGCTGAGGAGGAGGTCGAGAAGGGCGTGAAGAAGGCTGCGCGGGCTGCAGGTGGTGGCGCGGGAGGTGACGGAGCCTCCGTGTCATCTGCAGGGAAGGCCGGCAAGGAGGCAGAGCCGACGGGTCTGCAGAATTTCAAGGAGAGCAATAACGATATTGAGGTGGCGATCACGCTGACATTCACGGAGGACAAGTATGAGGAATGGCGTGCTGATGTGACAGCATTTGAGAAGAAGTTCAAACTGACCTCGTCGTTCAAGACGACGAACATGCATGCGTTCTCGCCTGCCGGTGCAATTACAAAGTATGGAACGGTCGGTGATATTCTCGAGGCATACTATGGGCCTCGTCTGGAGGCGTATGGTCGTCGTAAGGCTGTGCAGTTAGAGGATATGCGGGCGGCGCTGGCCGAGTTGGAGGGGCGCCTCCTGTTTGTGCGGGGTGTGCTGGAGGACCGCATTGTGATTGCGCGGAAGGAGGACGATGAGATTGTGGCTGCGATTCGGGCAGCGGGTGTGCCTCCGATTTCACTGCCCGAGGAGCCTGGCAACATCAAGGCATATGAGTATGTCTTGAAGATGCGGATTGACCGTATCAAGGCGAAGGCAGTGGCGGAATTGGAGGAGGACATTTCACGGGCGCAGGCGGATATTGCGGCACTGGAGGCGACCACGCCTTCGGCAATTTGGTTGGGGGAGTTGGCGGCCTTCGAGGAGGCGTGGGCGAAGTTCGTGGCGGATCGTAATGAGCAGTATGATGCGACGGCTGCGGCGGGCCGTGCTGGTGGTCCGAAGAAGAAGTTGGCGGGGGCAGCACTGAAGAAGAAGTAAAAGATTAAACGCGTGCGATAGTGAGTGCTGTATCTAATGGTCTAATTGAGAGGGCTACATGCGTATTTTTTTGTGCGGCAACGGAGAGTGCTGTGACTTCGGGTTTAGCGCGGGCTTTGCGGGCATCATACACGGCCTGATTGGCGGGACTGCGGGGTTTACGCGTGGAGCCATCTGCAATTGGTGAGATGAATTCGATTGGTATATATCCACAAACCCAGCCTTTGTCTGCTGCACGTGCCATAAGGTCGTGGTCGTCATCACCGAGCCAGAAGTTCTGTTCGTCAAGGTAGCCGAGTTCGGCGAGTCGCTGGCGGTCAATTAGGAGTGGTCCACGGTTGCATGTTTGATGGACGAAGAAATTTGCGAGGTGGTCAAGGGGAATTTGCGTGCGCTGCTCGACCAGCTCTCCGAGTTTTCCTACACCAGTTGTGCCATCAAATGAGTGCGCGCAGCGACCAGACACGGCAAATACGTCGGCACCGGTTGCAAATGCTTTTTCGAGTTGTTTATTGAATCCGTATTGAATCATGTGCATATCCGCTTGGACTTCTAGCACATACTTGCCGCGGGCCAGGATAAAACCCATATTATCGGCGGTGGTTTCAAACACGGGCGTAGATTGGTTTATTACGACTACGCTAAATAAAAGAATGTCTCGGGTGTAAAGATTTGCAGACAGGGCGGACACCCATACGCGGACCGCCTCGAGGGTTCCGTCGGTGCAGGCGTCGCAGATGATAAAGAGTTCGAAAGTGCCGGCGATGTTTGCAATTAGGGAGTCGAGATTACGTGTGATAATTTCACGCTGATTATGGACGGGCATGACGACGGATGTGTGCGGGACCCGGCTGGCGTCGTTGGTAAAGTTTCTAAAGGCTGCGACGACTGGGTTGGCCTGGTCAGTGAGAGGAGATGGATTATGTATGAGGGCGCCTGTAAAGTATCGCTGGGAAAGTTTGGTTTCTATAGTGGCGGCAGTCCAGTGCATTATTTAATATAGGTGCGCGACGGTAATTTAGGCTTATGTTAATGGCTGGATAAAATCGCATATACTATTATAAATGGCTCGCAAGTATAATCGTAGACGCACACTTAAGGGTGGTGATGTGGGTAATGAGACTCCTCTTACGGCTCCTATAGAGACTTCTGCTGCTAATGGCGCAGCCCCTATGGCTCCTCCACCTGCCAATAACGCAGCTCCTATGGCTCCTTCTGCTGCCAATAATGCGGCTTCTATGGCTCCTCCACCTGCCAATAACGCGGCTCCTATGGCTCCTCCACCTGTCAATAACGCAGCTCCTATGGCTCCTCCTGCTGCCAATAATGCGGCTCCTATGGCTTCTCCTGCTGCCAATAATGCGGCTCCTATGGCACCTCCTGCGGCTATTCCCACCGATCCTAACGGATCCAATAATTCTCCAAATGTAGGTGCATCGGAGCCTGCAGAAGGTGCTAAGAATATTGGGGGCGCCCGTCGTCGCCGTCGCCACCGCACAGTAAAGCGCCGTCACACAGCCAAGCGTTCAATGAAGCGCAAGTAAACCCATATAATCATATAATTGACTATGCGTGTATATTATGATTATATAAACTGTTGAAGCGGGAAACTCTTTGTGCCGGCCTGGGAAATGTTGACCGGCCGTTCAATAGGATTGGGCATATTACTGATATCGCGCAGGTAATAGAAATAGTATTCAACCTCACTTAAGATACGTGGAACGGCGTAGTCAAGGACTGTGCGATTAAGATCTGCAACCTGCTGTGGAATATTGTCTGGAAGATTGAGGCCGTAGCGCAAATAAAGGGAGCGCATAATGATCTTCAACTCATCGATGTCCTGTGGGTCAATTAGCCACTGTTTTTCTTTACTTTTCTCATACACTTCGCGTCTAATTGCGTTCTGCAGATAGATCATATTGGACTGGCTAAAAAATGCGCGACTTACCGGCGTTTCCTCGAAATTGCCGCGGATGAGGTCGGTGGCAGCCTTGGCATCCGGGGCGGACGGGTGTTTGAAGCCGGCGCTGTCAGGGACTGTGTTAATACCGGCACCGGGTGCTGCCAAATTGACGCGGCCATTTTGGCCCATATAACCGCTCGTGGTATACGGCAGTTTGAAATCGGGCTGACGATTGTCCATATCTGATTCTCGCCAAGATTCCTATCGGACCACCGGCGCGCGATTTTTTTGTTGGCATGAGGTATAAGCAAATGTCGTCCGTCGTTTCTCAGCTCGCCCAGATCCCTCGTGGTTCCCACTTCCGCCCCATCCCTTCCCTCGTCGCCAATGCTGGCCTCGTCACCTCGTCCGTCTACACCTTCACGGCTGACTCTGGTGTTGCCCCCCGCCTCACCTACAACTCTCAGACTGTCGGTGTGACTGGTCAGTTCGCCCCTGCCCCTTGGGTTGTCAATGGTGCGGCTGCGGCTGGTGGCTATGCTGCTCACGCCGCGCTCTCCTCTGGTTCTGCCATCCTCAAGGATCTCGGTGAGACCATCGTCTCTTCTGGCCGCACGTTCCGTCGTGTCCAGCTACTCGCCTCTGGTGTCTCCACCACTGAGCAGAACTATGGCACCTACTCTGGCGCTGACTCTGATGCTCTCTGCGGTTACATCGAGGTCGGCTTCCGTGGCGTCGGCGCCCCTGGCCCTTTCATCCGCGCCTATTAAGCTTGCTTAATAGGTGTGTAGGCCCACTGATCGTTACTTTAGTAATATCGCAATATATAATAATTTAATATAATTTTAATATGTCTCAAAGTATGTGTGTATATTATTTACGCACACATACTTTACGCACACTAGCCGCCGATAAGCAGCAGCGAAAATCATTTAGAGGAATAGATAG
>JACCDP010386124.1_pt1 | contig 28275 bp, 44 predicted proteins | sample 7445841 | NCBI WGS metagenome assembly JACCDP01 (sample SAMN15323441, study PRJNA562643) | freshwater metagenome | isolation source: river surface water | place: USA:Blue River Watershed | collected 2017-08-17 | reverse complement strand
TCCATAAACTCTTTTTTATCATTCTCATCATAAACCATTTTCTTTTTTATTGAACCGTCTTCTTGTTCTATTTCAGTTGGAACTCCGGTCCATTGTGGTTCTCCTTTAACTTTTTTGATGTGTTTGTTTTTGTAAGCTAAAATAACACACTCTTTTGGGTTATAGATATATGGTGATGACGGACTCATCCAAGAACCCCATGCTGTGGTCTTACTTCTATGTGGTGATTGTTCTTCAAGGTCAACAATACCAAAAAAACCAAAACCAATCTCTTTCATGATTTGCCAAATCTCTGAAACAAAAAAGATACGTCCACCTTTCTTTTGTCTGTTAATCTCGTAAGGAATGTTCAAGGCAATTCTACCATCGTCTTTTAATATTCTGTAGGTTTCACTTAACCAAGACTTAGCAAACTCAACATAATCGTTGAACTCCATGTCGTCTTCGTGGACATCATAATCAATACCTACTCCGTATGGGGGTGATGTGACCACCAAGTCAACAGAACATTCGGGTAATGTTTTCATTACTTTAATACAATCACCATTTATTATTTTTCCTGTTTCTATCATTTTTGAAATATCATTTTAATTAATTCATATACCAATGTCCATACCATCACCAACCAAACTATGGATATAAACGCCGCAATTATTCTATATTTTGTTTCCATTTATTAAATTATATTAACTATTATTTGAGCCAACTTATAACCTGTGAAAGCTCCTACGGCTGCTGAACCAGGAAGTACTATAAACTTTCCAAGTATGGTATCATATTTTTTCCTATTCACAATGTAAGATATTAGTATGTAATAAACAATATAGTTTATCAAAACCATAAAGTCCAGTTCTTTTGCCACAAATACAACAACAGAATTACCTAAAAATCCCCAAGAAAAATTAATTAAAGTTTCTCTTATTAATTCTTTTGGAGTTGTTAGAGCGTCCCAAACTGTTATTTCTTTATTAATTCCTGTTTTTTTCTTCAAGTGTTTCGATGTGGTGTTGGAGATACCATAGAGCTTTTCTGAGGTCCTCGAGTTCTTTATCTTTTCCTTTTTTTCCTGCACGACTTATATATTTTACTGTGTTTCCTAAACTAAACCCTAAATCCCAAGCATCAATAACTTTGATTGCTTCATAAAGATTGTCTTCCCCTCCATAATGTTTTGGGTGATTAACGTGTTCCATTATTCTTCTCGATATTCTTTTAATAACTCATCATTAGATTTTGTACCATACTTCCCCTCCAACGTTTTTGCATCAACGTAAGTGTTCATCATATTTTTCATTTCATAAATTTGATGTGTGGTATCTAATGAATTGACAATCTCACGAATAATTTTGTATGGGTCGGCATTTGAACCTGGGCGTCGGTCTTCAATATAACCTTTCCACTCAACTGAAGTTTCTTGTGGAACTCTAATGGATGCTCCTCTATCAGAAACCCCCCAACTAAATTTATCAATTGATTGTGTTTCATATTCACCAGTCAAACGAAGATTGTTGTTTGACCCATAGGCTTTAATATGGTCTTCATGTCTTGAACCAAATGCGTTAAAAATAGCCATAAAGTAATCATACCCACCTTTGTTTCTCATTTTATCGTTCGAAAAATTTGTATGAAGACCTGAGCCATTCCATTCTCCGTGTGTTAATGGTTTTGGATGTAAATCAATATGATATCCGTATTTTTCAGAAATCTTATATAAGAAATATCTACTCATCCAAAGGTCATCGCCGCCTTTTAATTTACCTTTTGAAAAAACTTGGTATTCCCACTGACCTAAAGCCACTTCAGCATTAGTACCTGTAATGTCAATTTTATGAGATAGACACATATCTAAGTGTTCTTCAACAAAATCACGACCAACAACATTATGACCCACACCACAGTAATATTCTCCCTGACCTTTCAAAATGTTTCTTTTGTGCCCTAACATACTTCCACCAATTTCTTCTCGAATAAAGTATTCTTGTTCAAATCCAAACCATAAATCTTCCTCCTCATTTTGAAGTCTTGCTCTTTGGTTTGTTTCATGTGGTTTACCATCAGGATTCAATACCTCACACAAAACGTAAATTGTATTTTGTAAATCTGTCATATAGTGTCTAACAGGTTTTAATAATCTGTCTGAATTACCAGTGTCGGCTTGGTTTGTTGATGAACCGTCAAAGTTCCACATTGGAAAAACTAAATCTCCTGTTCTCTTATCGTATATTGAATTATAGTCAGCGATTTTGACTTTACTTCGTAAGTTAGGTTCTGGTTTGTAACCATCTAACCAAACATATTCTAATTTAACTTTCATTTGATTTTATTTATGTAATTTATTATCTCTTCTTTGGTTTTACCTTTTTTGTAAAAGTTATAGACTTGCATAGAAAACTCGTCGGTACAGAATAGTATATCGACGTTAAAATAATTTAATATATTATCAATATTATTTAGAATGTTTTCTTTTTTTAGAAATCTTTTGTTCAACCCCATTTAACTCGTGTGTTTAACATTTTTCAAAAAACTTTCTAATTTGTTCAACTCTTCTTCTGTCGGTTTAACTTTGATGTCTTCACTTTCAACTTCCAATTTACCGGCAACGATAGTTAAAATATCACTTTCAACTTCACCATCTAACTCTAAAAGGACTCTTCTGACTTTAGAACCAAACTCACTATCATTTGGGTAATCTTTTGATAGTTTTTTTAAAATGTCGTAAAAATTAATTTCCATAGTTCAATAATAGTTTTTTATATTTTTTTTGTCAAATTTTTTACCTCAATAAACTTAGACTGATTAATGTAGTTCATAACTTTTCTTTTTGCTATTGGTATTAATGTTTCTTTGAGTGGGAACTGATTTGTGTGAACTACCTTAAATAGTATTAAATTTTTGTGGACCTCTTCTTGTTCTAAATTTTTTATCAAAGTTTTTTTAAGTCCATTAAAACACCCTTCGAAAGTATTGTCTTCTGACACGCAAACTTTTTTAATTAAGTTTTTAGTTTCTACTGAGTTTTTTTTTATTGGTTTTACAATAAACTCATATAATGTGTACTTATCGTTATTTTCAATATAGAAAAGACCTTGTTTTTTAACGGTTGCATTTTTGTTTTGTATCACTTCGATAGAAATTGAATCATTTGCAATCTCCCATATGGCTTTTGCTTGATTGAACTCATCTTTGAGTTTTTCAGACGAATATATACATATTTTAAATAACTCATCTAATTCCTCTTTTGAAAAAATTGGAACGTTTAGTGGTGTTAAATCAGTTATTAGTATCTCATCGTCAGGGTCTTTTATTTGTCGGTTGAGAGTAACGTATTGACCTTTTTCGATAACAAGATTTATATTTGCTAAGTGTAAAGAAATTTGTTGGAAGTTTGGGTAAAGTTTTAAACTATTTAGATTTTTTCTTATTTTTTGTAAATAACCAAGAAGAACATATTGTTTGTGTTCAAAATCTATGGGTTCATGAAATATCCAACTTGTTTCCATAAAAGAAAAGTAATAAAAACTTTGTTACCTGTAAATAAATTAGTTGAATCTAATAATAACAAAATCAAGTCCATTTACGCTAACTTCATCACTATCACCATCATAACTTCCAAATATGTCTCCCCAATTATCATAGTTAACTATATAATTAATAACGGCATCTTGGTCAACATAATCCAAAATATCACTATTACTAGGAGCAGTATCTTTGAAATAAGATAAAAATTCATCTTCATTATCATTTACCCACATTTCAATAGCCTCTTCAATTTCATTTTCGTCAAAACCACCTTTTGGATTTTCTTTAATGTCTTCAATAAGTTCTTCTAAATCAGATATTTCTTCTTCCAAACTATTTTCAGTCTCTTCATCTAAATCTTCGTTATCAATTCTGTATTGTAGTTTAGACATTTTTTCTTCATAAATTCTAATATAATTTTCTTGTTCTTTTGTAAGTTTTTCTTCTATTCCATAATCTTCAGGACTATCACGAATAGGTTCTTCTATATACCATCGTAACCAATCCCTAACACTTTCTGAATCAAGGTGGTCATTCCATACCCAATCTGAAAATGCATCATAACCTAGTTCATCAATTCTTGATTCAATAGCCTCACGAGCATTTTGTTCAATTGTTCTTGAATCAAAAACTATGTATTCATTTTCCGTACCTTCTTCTCCTAACCACGTAAATGATTTACCACCATAATGGCCATAATTATTGGGGTAGATATTATATTTGTCCTCCAAAATTATTTCATCCTCTTCTTCAATTTCTCGGGGGTAATTATTATCCACTAAGTAATCGTATAAAGCTTCTGTTTGGTAAGATATTAATTTTTTATTATTTATATTCCAAGCATCTTCTTTTCTTAATTGGTCTAAATAATTAAGTCTTTTTTTTAGTTCCTTTTGTTTTCTAATAATTTGTCTTATACTTCCCCAATCTCTAATACTTTTAGCTTTATCTTCGTCAAAAACGTCAACGTTAGAATACGATATATCTAAATCACCATTTATCTTTGATATTAAATTAAGATTTTGAATGTCTCTATTGTATTGAAGATTCAAATTTCCGTCAATTATAATTTTTTTGTTTCTATATTGAGGTAATCTAAGAATATTTGCAACATCATCATTCACATACTTTAAAAGTTCTAAAAAGTCGCTAGACGAGATAATTACTTCATCTTGTTCGTTTTCTAAAATTATTTTTCTTATAATATTTTTATAGGACATATTTTATAAATATTTAAAAAAATAGAATTGATTAATTTGATAATTAATTTAAAGTAATTGTATAAGATATTTATAATAAACTAAACTAAATAAAAAATTATAGCCATGGGATGTGGATGCAAAAACAACCAAACTCAAACTCAAACGCAGACTCAAACACAAACTCAGAGTCAACAAAATAATAATTCAGTAAAACAAGCAGTTACTAGAATTGTTGAGAAGTACTACGCTAAAAAGAAGTAATTTGTTCTTTTACTATTTAGAGTAATTTTTATTTTATATAAAATTGTTTTAATAAAAATTTAATTAAAACAAAATGAATTACTTTGAAGTGTATAATTTTTTAGACGGTAACAACCTGTGTAATATTTTTGCAAACTTATTAGTTAATAAGTACGAAGAGTTGTCTCCAAACTCTAAAACTGATATAAAGGTTATAAATCTTAGAAACTTTTTTGTAGTAAGAGGAGTCACTTCATGTGAAGAACTTTGCAATATAACTGAACTTTTCCAAAATTTTGTTTCAAAACATAATATGGAAATGACACAAGATATAAAAGTGATTAATCTTGTAATTCATAATACTGATTTTGAATTCAAAACATTAAGTCTATCACATTGTTCTGAAAAACTTGTAGGTGAAAAGATTAATTCGTTCACTGAATTTGTTAACTCTTTTACAAAAAATAACATTTTTTTCAACATTAAGATTAATAGTGTTAGTAAAAATGTTATGTATGATTGTAATGAAAACTCGGTTGCGAAAGTGTTAGACATTTTAGAAAACAAATTCGAAGGGTATGAGTTTTTTAAACACGATATGTCAAATGAAATATATTGTTCGAATTCTTTGTATGGTAAAAGCAAAACATCAAGAGTTTATGACATACTTCTAAAAGATATCGAAAACCATATATATAAACTTGGTTTAGGTGGTAGTTTTATTTGTAATATGTCTTCTGGTATGAATGTCAAAGAAATTGATAATCTGAACGTATCATTAGATATTTTAAATGACAATTATATTGTTAAAAAAGATTGGTTGGAGTCGTTGATACTCGATGTGTTTCCTTTTGAAAATGAAAAATTGCTTGAAACTTACAATGAAGTTTTAACTTCAGATTTTGATTTAATGTCAAATGGGAAGATTAATTTTAATAAACTAAACTATATATCAGACTTTGTTTTATTCTGATATATAGTTTTTTACCATTTCCACCCCTTCGATAATATCTTGATAGTCTCTGTCAGGTGCTAAAAATTTAACATTAGTTGCTTCTTCATTTTCATCCAAAGTAATTAACATCATTGCGGGTACGTATTCATTTTGTACAATTTTTGCAAACTCATCATACTCCTCTTCAAAATCATCGATATCTCTTTCAACGAATGGTAAATTATTTTTATTTAACTCTTCTTTAATATGTATACAATGTGGACAACCTTTCATTGTATATACTACGGCAATTTTCATATTTTATCTATTGTGAAAAATTTATTTAAACCAACAATCAATAAATCTACATCTGTTAGTTTATCGGTTAATATAAATATTTTATAACTGGTATCGTTTTCAATTTTTTGAAAATAAATTAAAACCAAAAAACTTCCCCATGTTATCAGTCCTTCTTGGAAAATGTGTCCGTTGTTAAAAATACTATAAGACCATTCTAAATTATTTTTTTCAATTAAGGTATCAAGACCTTTTTGAGTAATGTTTTTAAGTCTAATAATATTTGGATGGACATTCGAGTTGAACTTATTTTTATAAATTTCAAATATTTTTTCAGGAATTAAATTTTTGTTTTCCATAAAGTAAAGTTATGTACAAAATTAAGGAAGTAAATCTTCAAAAAAATCGTTAACCCCTACATGTATATATTGTTCTTCCAATATTTGATGTTGCCAAGTACTAAATTCTTCAGTTTCGTTTTCCCATCTTGGTGTTAGAGCAATTATTCTTGTTCCTAAATGTTCAGAACTTTTAAATTTAGAAACTTGTTCAACAACTTTTCCATTTCTATACTTTTTAACCATTTTAGGTAGTTTTAAGGTACCCAACTTATAAAGTAAATTAATATTCGCCAATTGAATGTTTGCTACTTCTGAAAATTCTAAAGATGGTTGGTAGTTGTATTTAGCTCTTTCTTGAACATTCAAAACTTCATCACTTCTAAATTGGTACTCAACAGTAATTCTATCTTCTCCATCAATAGAGTCTTTTCTAATGGAAAATATTATACTATCCGCTCTTTCGACATATGTTCTTACACAGTTTTTTTGATGTTGCGATTCTTTTTCGTAATCGTAAGATGTTTTTAATAAAACAGGGTAGTAGGTTTCACCATTGTACTCTATTGGTTTTTCTAAGTCGTCTATATCCCCATAAAATCTTTCAATTTCTCCTGTTCTATAAGACTGAATTAATCTACTCCACTCTTCATGTTCGGCGTTGAACTCGTGAATAGAATTGAATTTCATTTTTACATTTTCTCCAAGTTTTTTCAATTTTCTTTTGAAGTTGATGTGTTCACATAATGTTGAAAACAAATAATTGTCCATGTGTTCGCACAACAAAACAATCCTATCTTTTTCTTTATCTGTTAGTTCTAAACCTTCGAACAAGTAGTTGTCTTGGTGTGGTTGTGTTAGATGATACCAATCACTTGGTGACTCGATATCTCCAGGTTTCAATTGTCTTTTTAGACTTTCATCAAAAATTTTTACATCTAATTTATTAAACCTATCAATTCCTAAAATTCGATATAAATATATCATTCTTTCAAATTCTAAAGACTTAACTTCATTGAGTATTTTTTTAACTTTACTTCCTTTAATTTTCAACACACTCATAAATGTGTCTACAAGATTCATATTATTTTTTCTTAAATCTTTAATGGAAACAAAAGTACCAGAAAGTTTAACCCATTCGTTTGGTAATTTCACTCCTTGTATCAAATATTTTGTCAGGCTATAAAATGAAAAAACACTGTTTGTTTTAAATTTTTGAGGATTTTTTAGTTCTAATTTTTCCCATATTTTTCCTAAAAAAAAGTACAGATAACTATTTGAATCAATAGTTTCGTGAATTTGTAACGCATAAGTTATATTATGAATATTATTGGGAGTTGGGTTGACTTTCATCGAAGTTCCGATTTTCTTTTTGTTTTTACCATTAAACGTTCCAAGATAAAACATCTTTGTTTTAAAATTGAATGACAAAAAGTTGGTCTGTTTTCTAACTACAAAATATCGATTTGATAAAACCCTATAACGTGTATAAAATTGAGCCTTTAAGGAAATTGAATCTTCACTTTCTTCAACAAATATTCTTTTTCTTTGAAAGTGCAGCTCAGCCATCAAATTACCATAGTTTTTTTCGTAGTCTACTTCATCAAAAGATTGATAATCATTAAAATATTGTGATTCTTTTTTTGTGATATAGCTATCAAAATTATCTACGAGTTCAATAGGGCAATAGTTTTTAAAAACTCTTGTATTGAATGTTTTGATTTCGACAAATTTGTGAAATGTTTTACCTTCTACTTCTAACATAATTACAAATATAGGTAATTTTTAGAAAAAAAACAAATTAGTTTAAGAAAACTTTACCCATATGGTGGTCCATGAAAAGTGTTACGTTTTTTTCTATATTTTTTTTGTCGGGTCCTTGTTTAATTTCAAGAATGATGTCAATCATTTGTTTTCTTGTTGGGGCTAACTCTTTTTCATCTTTTTCATTCAACTCGCAAATGTTTCTTACTTTTTGAAAGAAAACATTACCGTCGATTTCACCAATAAGTATTTTTAACTGTTCGGGATTCTTGTCAAAAAATTTAACAAGGTTTGCCATATAAATTTCAATATCAACACTACTCATGGTACAAACTTAATAAAATTCTTCTAAAATGTAAAAAATTTTAAAAGAAAATATGTAACGGTGAGTCGTCACCAATATTTTGTAAGCTTTCAGGTAGAGCATCCTTATTACTTCCTTTTAGATTGATAATAGAAAGTCTTGGAAGGTCCGCAATACAATCAGGTAATTTTTGTAATTCTGGGTTATCGGGTAGTGATAAGAATTGTAGTTTTTGAAGATTACAAATTGAATCAGGTAACGACACAACACAACCAACTAAGTGGATAGCTGTAAGATTTGTCAATTCACCAAGAGTTGATGGGAATTTGAATTTTAATTCACCACCTTTAGCAATAATTTCAAGTCTTGAAATGGTCTTAGGTAAACTGTTAATAAATTCTTCAGTTCCGTATAATGCCATGAATTTGGATGCCGGGTCTCTTGGATAATCAACGGTCGCTTTGTTTTTATCAACACCTTGTAAAATATTTTCCATCATTTCAGGTTTGAAGTAATCTTTTAAATCCGGATTATCTTTCAAAAACGCAACAAGGTCAATTTGTCTGTCATCTGCGTCCATAAACTGTTTGTCTTGGAAATGGAATTGGTATCTATTTGCAGGTAAACCTGATAAGTCTCCAACCTCTTTATCAAAACCTTTGAATTTAGTAGGTGTATTAGGAATAACAACATAAAGAGGTCCTCTTGATAAGTATGATTTCCAATAACTTAGACCAGGTGAAGATGTACACCATCTTGTTTCGCCTTTACTTGGTTCCATGTGAGAACCCCCGTAAAAACATGCGGCATCTTTTCCTAAATCGTCAGTTCTTGTAATTTTTACTACTGTCCAATTAGAAAGTCTTGTAACATTGTCAGCTCCTGGATGTGAATATGTTTGTGAAGCTTCTTTTTTCTCTTCTTTAGACGCTTTAGTTTTTTCTAAACTAAAATCTTTCACTTGGTCGTAAAGTGTTTGTGGTGTTAACTTATTGATGTCTCTGTACTCTTGTGGTAACTTGTTCTTGTTCCTTTCGTACTTCATCAAATCTTGAGTTGTTTTATATAAATCTTCTAAAAACAACTCTTGCCATTCTTTAACAGCCTGTTTAACTACGGGGCTGTTAGGGTCAGTTATACCACTCTCTAAATCAATTTTTGGTGATACAAAATTTTTGAGTAACCACTGTGTGTACTTACCAATTTTAATATTTTCCATTTTGTCAGCCGTCACATTTTCTTCACTCATACCTTCAGGAATTTTTGATGTAGGGTCTCCTGCGATAATTTTGAATAATACCTGTAATGGCATCATGCCTTTTTGTCCTCTCTCCTTTGGTTTAACATACTTGTCAAAAAGAACTTGAAATCTTGAACTTTCAACAATTATATCTCTTAAAATATTGGTAAATTTAATAGCCATCTTAATTATTTTATATATAAATATTATGATTAAAAGAAAAATAGTGATTAATAGTTCATAATGAGTAATTCTTCACCCATGTTTTGTTTCTCTCCCTTCTTTGCAGCTGCAGCTTTTGCAAATTCTTTTTTAACCCAAGTGTATTGGTCTTCAGGAAACCATTCATGTAATAAATCAAAATCATAATACGATAAAGAAAACTTACCTTGAACATTATGTAATACATTAGCAAGTCTTTCGTGGTCTTTACGACCAAAATCGTGGTTTGAGTAATATTTCCCTTCACCAACGATATAATACGGCGGGTCAACATAAAAATATGTCGTAGGTGAGTCATATTTTGTGATTACATCTCCAAAATCCATATTTTCAACATCAGTAATTTTAAGAAAATGTTCAATGTAATTACTATCCATTAATTTATTTTTAAATGATGTGAATTTTGAGTGATATTTACCTTTTAAATCAATAAATTTGGATTTTTCAGGATTTGCCCCCGAGAACACTTGACTTAAAACGTATGCATATTTTGCCGCAGTTTCATAGTCACCAGTCTCTACGTTGAAATTTTCATTGAATAATTCAGCTTGAAAGTTTATAAATTGTTCTTCACATATTGGGTTAGTTGGTGTAATCCCTTTTTGTTGAACAACTAATTTTTCACATTCTTCTAACAATCTTTTTGGGTTCCTTATGCAATAGAATAGATTGTAATTTAAAGGGTTGTAGTCATTATATACAACTTTATTTAAATTAGGATAATTTTTTAAATCCATTTTAAGGAAAACCCAAAACATTCCACTGAAACTTTCAACGTATGTTTCAATATCATTAGGGATATAAGGTATGATGAATGATGAAATTTTGGATTTACCTCCGATATAACTTAGTGCCATTTATTTAATTTCTTTAAACTTTGTTAATTTTCTTTCTAAAAAAGTGAATGCATTTGAGTAAATATAATTCTTAAAATTCATAACGTCCATTTTTTTATTAATTTTTATTACAGAATAATTTTCACTAAAATATTCTTTTCCGTAACCTAAAAAGTTAATAATATCATTATTAAACTCTTTATTAGAACACAAACTTACAACAAATGAGTTTGGTCTATTTTTTATTTTTGAAATACTACCATCTCCGTCAAAATATCCTCGTATAAAGTGGGACATAGATGACTCATCTAACTTGGGTAGTCTTATTTTTTGAGTTTTATTATTAATACAACCCAATTCAAAAAGTTTTTTGACCATTATATTTGAATAAACTGTCACAGAACAAAATTTAGATTTATTATCAACACCACATTTTATAGGTTTGTCACATCCCAAATCTTTAAGAAACAATTCAATATGATTTTTATCGGTATATTTAAGTTTTAATTTTAATTCACCACTTTTACCATCTTTCATTCTAGTATATCCATCGGCATATAAAAACCCTAACCAATATGATGATTTTTCATTCAACTCGTGAAAAAAATATTCATTAAAATTATATTTTCTCATAATGTTTTTTTACTAATTCTTGTATGAATTTAGAAACGCTAACTTTTTCTTTTTTCATTTTATCAAAAAGATATCGGTCAATACTAATACCGTATTTTACTTTTTTATTTTCTTCATTTTTTTTTGGTCTTCCTGGTTTACCCATATTATATAAATATCAATTAATATAAAAAAGTGCGTCAAAAAATAAATATTTTTTTGATATTTATTTTCAACTAACTGATAATTAAATTATAGGTATGAAAAAAGAAAAAGCAACAGAAGTTAAGTGTCAAGCATGTAAAAGAGGTTTGAGTAATACTCAAATTGGTTTACTTGTAGTTTCTGCATACATTCTAATCAGTTCAATTTATGGAACAATAGAATTAATTAAAAATTTGATTGGGTTCTTTAATTAAAGATTTAATCTTTTCTTTTATTTCATCAGAAACATCCAAATTATTAACAACAGAAATTTTAACATAGAAATCCCCATTTTCGTTTTGTGTTCGATAACCTTTATTCACTAACCTTAATGGTTTATCGGTTGAAAAATTCTTAGGTATTATAATTTTAAGTAGTCCTTCTGGATGTGGTAAAACAACTTCTTCTTCGCCAAGCAAAACATTCAAGTTCAAAGTTTGATAGTAAACTAAATCTAGTCCCATTTTTTCAAAGTTATCTTTGGGTGTTAATTCAACTTTGAGAACTATATCTCCTCTTGTTCTCGAATAAACATTATAGTCCCCCACATTAGGTACTCTCATAAAATCACCATTGTCTACATTTTTTGGAATGTCTATTGTGAGTTTCTCATTTGCTCTTGTAAAACCATTTCCGTGACAAACATTACAAGGTTTAACAATAGTCTGCCCTTTTCCTTTACATGAAGGGCATTGGGTTTGTATTAACTGTTGAAACATACCTGTCCCAAACTTTTGTGTAATCACTCCTTGCCCATTACAATTAGTACAAGTTCTATGTTCACCTCCCGTACTATTACATGGTGTACACTCATTATTACGTTCGTAAATAATTTCTTTTTTTACGCCAACAAATGATTCAATGGGACTTATTTTAATTGTTATGATTTTATCAGGAGCTTTAGGTTTTTGTGGTCTTCTTTTTGCCCCCATCATTTGCTCAAAAATTGAATTTAAATCGAAATCCCCACTACCAAAATCAGAAAATGGATTATTTTTTTGATTATCGTAATGACTTCTTTTATTTTCATCACCTATAATGCTGTAGGCTTCGTTAATTTCTTTAAACTTTTCTTCACCGTTTGGGTTTACATCTGGGTGATACTGTTTACTTAATTTTTTATATACTTTTTTAATTTCGTCCTGTGATGCGTTTTCCGATACACCTAAAATTTCATAATAATTTTTCATGAGTAATAACTTTTTAGTAGTCTTATTTAAGAATAGAAAAAGAAAAAAAATTATCAAACGTTTTTCTACAGAAAAAAGAGCATACGACTATTTTGGCTCATTAATTAAAAGTAATCAAGTTGACTTTGAAAAAAAAATAGAAAACGCAACCGAAGTAGATTATGAATTAGGTTTGATTACTAGTACAACAAATGTTCAGAAAAGTTTATTTGTAACTGATGAAATGGGTAGGAACAATCCGGTAAACTTAGAACACTCTGATTATGTTTTTTTGGAAATAAAAAAATATAAAGTGGAAGAGACAATATTTGATTGGCAAACGTCAAACAAAGTCACTCTTAGTGAAATAGTTGAAAACTATTGTAAAACAAACGAACTAAAAAATATCTTCACGTTAAATAATAAAGTTTGTATTCAAATTAATGAAGATGTGTTTGCGTTTTCTTTGAAAGATAAAGATGAGGCTTATCGATTTTTGGAGTCCTTCCAAGATTACTTCATACAAAAATCCCGAACTGACGCGATGTTCGTTCGGGATATATCAATAGCACAAAGAAAGTGGATTTATAATATGTTAGAAGAAAAGGGGTTTGATAGAAAAAGATTATACAGGTTAAAAACTACATTCTCGAAAAGATAAAATTTACATTTTCTATTGAAATCGTACACTTTTTATCTTCAGAACTATTTCCTAACTTTTGTGTTAGAAAAACAAAATCTCTTTCCGTCAATTTTATATTTATAGTAACGTCCCCTTTTTTAAGAAAGCTATTGTCGATTGTTTCAACTATTTGTGCTAGTTTACTTAATTCTTCCCCAAAACTCTCATCAAACGTTCCCATAAACTGTATTTTGGTTCTATATGTTCAGTATTTTTAATTTTTTCTTTTCCTAAATTTTTTAACTCAGAAGACAACTCTTTTTTATAGTCTTCAGACTCCAACTTGCCTTTTTTTATTTCTTCATTTAGTTGATTGAACTCCTTCTCCAATCTTGTTGTTATCTTGCTCATTTTGTAATAAACTTGTTAATTCCTCTACGTCAAACTTTAAACCTTTAAGACTTTCTAATTTTTCCTTTTCGAATATGTTTCTAAGTTCTTGAACCTTACTTTTAAATAACTTTTCTTTTTCCTCTCTTTCAATGTTTGTTTTGGTTACCATATCAACAACACTTTCTAACTTATTTATTAGTTCAGGATTACATAAACAAACAAAAGATGTTATTTTATTTTCTTGGTCTTCGTTTTGTATTATTTCAATACCTTCAGGTGCGTTTTTAACCATAACCCACGTTGAAGGAAATATTAAATCGAAAGAAACATAGTTTTTTAATATTCTTACCGATTTAAGATACTTCTCCGTTTTAGTTATAAATTTACTGTATATCATTTTATTAGTGTTATGATGTATGTTATTATATATGAAAAGAATAACCCATTTACTATTGTTTCACTATATGAAAGAATAAGAGGTTCTGGTGGTGTAGAATTTAAAGCCTTTATGAATTTAAACCCAAGTCTTATTACTGACAGTATAGAAAGAATAAAGATAAATAGGTACAATGTTTCGATACTATTCATTAGTTTCGTTTTTGGTGTGATTGAGAATTTCTTTTCTTAGTGTATGCATCAAATCTTTTAACTCTTGAGCCGCTTTTCTTGCTCTAGTACCTGCAGATTGATTTCCTTTGCTATAAAATTTAGTAGTCTCGGCGGATAACGTCTCTACTAATGTTTTGATTTGTTCTAAAGTTTCCATTTTTTTTAAAAAATTAGTTTATTATACAATTTAAATTTATGTTTAATGAAAGTTTTGTAAATGGCATCAATTTATTTTCAATGACCTTTCTAACACTTTATATATGTCGGTGAATATTTCAACGTCAGATTTTGATTTTTTTGTTTTTCTGTTAAAAATTTGTTCAAAAAACTTTTCCGTTTGTTCTTTAACGTCTTCGTCAGGTTGGTTGTAGAAAACATCAAAGAAAAAACTTTCAAAAAAGAATGCGTCAGTATCATCAAATTTGAAGATTATGGATTCTCTTTCAAAGTTTTGGATTGTTTTGTTCCAACACCAATGAAAATGTTCTTTTTTTTGTTGGGTTGTCATTCCAACTCTTGTTTCGTTTTTACTGTCACTATTTTCACCCAAGTATGTTTCTTTGATAAGTCTTAGAAAAGACAAACAAAAATCTCTGAATAGTTCGGTATGTTCGATTGTGATATTATTTGCCAAATACCAAGCAGTTAGGTCACCATCATCTAATGGTTTGGCTAACCAATCAAAAAAACGACCCATGTTATTATTACCTTCCATTTCGATAATTATAACATGGGTCTTATTAAAACTGAATAATAAATTACTGTGTTTTTTGATTATAACCAATTAACGATTTCATCTTATCGATTTCAGAAATCACTTTTTTATTCTCAACTGACTCACTTACTTTGTCTAAAATACTCTGAGCGGTTTTTCCACCTTTTTTAATCTTACCTTTTTTTGTTACGTCACCAGCCACTTCGATTGTATCTTGCGGATATCTTTTGTAAGAAGCGTTCATTTGCTCTTGTCCGTAATAATTGTTTTTATAATTGTCATAAAATTTTTCTCCTGTCTTACTTGGGACTACATTTCCGTAAGGTTTTCCATCTTCATCAATTTCAGCATTTCCTGTAGTTTTGTGACCCTTAAGATACTTTTCAATTTTTTCATCATCAGGTTTAATTTCATCAAAAACTAAATTTGTATTACCAGGGTAAGAGTAAGCTTCAATATATTCATCAACCGCTTCAGATGGTGTATATTTTTTGATTTTACCTTTTCTTTTATCTAAATCATAGTTTCCTTCAGGAAAATTACTTGGGTTAGTTTCGTAATTACCTTTAGATGCGCCTTTCAAGTACTCTTTCATTTTTTTGGTTACACTTTCTATGTAGTCATTTTCTTCTTTACCTGACTTGTTCAATGAAGATTTTAAAACGTTCGAAGCGGATACTCTTCCTTTTTTCAAACCAGATGTTTTCTTTTTTTCCTCATTTATGATGTTTTCAATTATGTCAATCATTTCATTTTCAGTAAACAAAAATTTTCTGTTATCTAATACCACACTATAGTAAGACTCATCTACTTTTCCTTTTTTCTTTCTTAGAATTTCAAAATCTTCAGCATCTATTTTATTATTTTTATTTTTATCAATAGATTTTTGTCTTCCGTAAAGTTTTTCTTTTACCTCTTTCTTTTTTGACCTTAATTTTTTAAAATCTTCACCATCTATTTTGTCATATGGTTTTGCTTGTTTTGCAATGTACTTTTGACCTTTAGATAATTTTTTTGCTTCATCCAAACCACTTTTGTCTTCATCACTATATCGATACTTAGTTTTGTATGATGGCATGTCATCAGGAATTCTTAAATCATCTTCATCTTCCTCCTCATAATCGTAATCCGGTGATGGTGCATTAAACTTGAAGTCATCATCATCATAATAATCATCATCTTCTTCATAATCGGAATATTCATCTTCAATACCAAGATACTTATTAATTTTTTTTCTTCTTTCTGGGTCCATTTTTGAAAAATTCAAGTCACCAAAAAGTGGATGTCCATCATCCATACCTCCTAGTTCTTGAATGTCTCCTTCACGCATACTTCCACACTCCATGCATTCACCTTCGGACATGTTTCCACCACATTCCTCACACATTTCTTTGTTTTCAAACAATCTTCTTTTCACAGAGTTTGTTCTAACATAAAGTTCTTCATTTAAAACTTTATCAACTATGTTTTTAATTTCTCTATTCATACTTAATAAATATCATTAGTTTTATAAAATACCATCAATTTTGGATAATATGATATTTTCTATTTCATCAACACTTAAACCTGTTTTAGTTGCCACATTTTGGATAGCTTCTCTAAGTTTTGATTTTTTTGTTTTGGGTTTATATATGTTCAAAGCATTTATATCTCCTTGATTGCAATAAGGAAATGTTTTGCATTCTTTTTTCACTGATACAAAACTCCCGCCAGGTATTTGTGTTTTTTTCCAAGACCTTCCTTTTCCTTTTGTCGTATTACCCCTCATGTTCACATCTTGAAACCCAGGAACATCATAAATTCCAACCGATGCAGATGTAGTGGCTTCAGTGGCTTCAACTTTTTGTGGACAAACACACTCATCATTTGATTCTCCACATTCAGGGCAAGTTTCAGTTTCTCTTACTATTTTAGGTTTTCTTTTGTATTCGCTTCTTGCAACGTCATCTTTTGAAAACATACTAAATGCAGGTGCACTATAACCATAACCTCCTCCTGTTCCTAAGGCTTCTTTCGATTCTTCCTTTTTCTTTTTCAAAGATTCTAAAACTAACTTGTTTAAATATTTTTGTGTTATCATTTTACGTTTTTCAAAGTTGATTGCCATTGATTTTTCTTGGACCATAAAAAGTAATAAAACTCAGTCATAATTTTAACAACTATGTCATTAACATCTCCTCTTAATGAGCCTGTTTTAATTTCTTTTTTTATTTTATTAATCAATGTTTCTTCATGTTTTTTCACAAAAGAAGAGCTGAAAAAAGTTTTGATTTCACTTTTTACTATTTTTTCTATTTCTTTTTTTTGTTGTTGTGAAAAAGCCATTATTTCATTATACTAAATACTGTTAATGTTGTTAGAAGAACCCCACTGATAATTTGTGTCATGGTATTTTTTACTTTAAGTTTTTTTACCTCTTTTCTCAAATCATCATTTTGGTCTGAAATAATTTTGAATTTTTCTTCTGTTTTATTGACAATCTGAGTACTCAAAGAGTCTTTTTCTTTCCAAGTACTTATTGTTTTGTCCAAAAAATAAATCTTATTGTTCAATTGTTTTATTTCTTCTTTATCTAATTTGGATAGTTCTTTAAGTTTGTCATATTCGTTAAGGTCTAATAACATTTTTTGAGCAACTCCATAAGGGATACACAGTTCTGAGGTGTCTATTGTTTTTGTTTTTTGGGAAAGCCCTATAAAACAAAAAGAAAATATGATTAGGGTAAATATAATTTTTTTCATGGTTTAGTAGTTATATCTCTTTCTTAGTAGACTGTCTATTTGTTTATTGTCGGCCTTTTTAATTTCTTCTTTCTTTTGTGTGTAGTAATTGTTCACCTCTTTCTTTTCAATTTTGATATTTGAAATCTTATCATCAATTTTATCTATTTTTTGTTGGTAGACATTCAAAGAATCATTAAGACTTTTTTGTAAATTTTTTAGGTCCTCAATTTTTTTGTTTATTTGGTCTATTTTGTATTTATCTAATTCAGACATTTTTGGTTTTGGAGTTGCTAAGTAAACAACTAAATAAAGTAGGGAAAAAAATAAGATAACCCCTACAGCATGTTTCCAATATTTTTCTACGTAAGTTTTCATTATTTTTCCTCTGTTGTTGCTGTTTTTCTTCTTACGGCAATCACTTTTGCCCATTTAGCTTTAAATTTATTATAAAAACCTGTCAATTTAGTTATCAACTCTGTCAATTTGTCATCTAGTTTAATCATATCACCGTTGATATATACACCGTTGTTTTCTCCAATAGAGAAGAAAAACTCCAAATCAAAATCAATAACTTTTCCACTCCACTGAACTTCATTCGGGTACATATTTAATACCCCAAAGTCAGATAAATCAGAGACCTCTCCAACAAATTCATCCATAGTTTCTTGAAATGCTGTTTTTTCATCAGTTGTAAGTTCCAAATCTCTTTTTTCTTTTCCATGGAGAGTTAATAACCCACCCGAAATACGGTATGTTTTGTTTTTATCTTTTTTTACTTTGTTAACGTCAATATCTTGTGTCTTGTCTTCTTTTTCATCATCTTCTATGTTGTCTTCTATACTCTTACCAAGATTAACGGCTTCAGGTTGTTCTAACAACACCCTAACTCGTTTTAACATCAACTTCATTTCATCATATTCATTAATCATTTTCTAATAGTTCTTTAAAAAGTTTAAAATTGAAGGAGGGGTTTACATCTTTGAAGTCAATATCGTAGTTACTTCTACTAACAACTCCTCTGAAAAACTCAACACCTTCTTGTTTTACATTATGTCCAATACAATCAACTGGTATTTCAAACTCACCACACAAATTTTTGGTTAGTTTACTTAAACTTTCTAATTGAGTTTTTTCGTAAGGGTCCCAAAAATATTCATCTCTCCATTTTCGTTCAAATACCTTTTTTTTATAAATATCACCAATCCAATTTATGTGATAATCGTGCATTGGAATTTTTCTTAGTGAACCTAAGTTTTCCAAAACAATTATGATTGAGTTTTTATCTAATTCAATATTTTGTAAAAAGTTAGAATAATTTGTTGGTTCCATTATGGTATGTATATCACCATTTTTGGATATTATGTAGTTTGGTAAGTAGGGGTTTTTTTTATTGTATCGATACCTCAAAGACTGTATATAATTTTTTAAGTCTCTTTTGGAGTCCGCTAAAACAATTTGTTTTTTGTTTTTATTTATCCCTAACGGACTAAAATCTGTTAATTCGAATTGAACCACTATTATTATTTCTATTTGTGTAGGTTAATTTTCTTAATTGTCTTGGTTCTTCATAGTTTACGACCTCAGTGCGATTTTCTAAAGTTTCTTGTTTAACTTCTTCTTCATTTTTTTCGGGTTGTTCTTCAATTATCTCAACAATAGGTTCCTCTTCAACAATTTCTTCAATTATAGGTTCTTCTTCTTTTTCTTCTGTAGTATCTGTTAAATTCCACTCGAAATTTTCAGCAAAAGTCAATAAATTTTCAGGTACAACAACTTCTTCATTCTTCGGTTCTTCTTCCTGTGGAATTTCAACTATCTCTTCGACTTGAGGGGTGACTTGGGGGGTGACTTGTGGGGTGACTTGGGGGGTCTCCTCTTCTTTTTTATTTGTTTTGAATGCTTGGTTTGTTGCGATTACCAAAGTGATTGCTAATGGGTCAAAAACAAATATTAAAATTAGAATGAATAAATTTGCAGTTCTTTTTATGTCCCAATCAAGAAGTTCACTAACATATTTTAAAGCCCCTAATTCACTTCCTGAAATCTCTTTTGATTCCATATTGAGTATTTCAACATCTAACTTTGTAATACTATCATTCATGTTGTCAATTCTTTTAGCGATGGTATCTCTTCTTATTTGAGCCTCTTTTAATTGTAACTCAAATGTTTTTCTATTTGCGTTATTTGCTCTTGTTACAACTTGCCCCGTTCTTTGGTCCACAGATTGTGTGGTTGTGTTGTTTGACAATCCGTCCCTTAATTTTGTTATATCCCCATCTAAGGTTGTTTTTTCTTTTGTTAGTTCAGTTTTTATTTCTTCAAAACGTTTCTTTTTTACTTCAACATTTTTAACCTGTTTTTCGTTGATTTCAAGTTTTGCGATGTTTCCTTGAAACCCTGTACTCAATAATCCATATATTCCAAGGGAAGTTATTAATGAAAGGGTGACAAGTGCGATTGTCATGTATATTTTTAAAATACCATAAGTTTCCTTCCATTTATCGTGAAGGTATGTTGCAATTGCAATCTTAGATAGTTCCAAAAATGAACCCATTACTATTACAGGTATAGCAACTCCAACAAAAACCACAGATAATCCAATAACACTATAATACGCAGCAGTACCTGACAATCCAAGAGCACAAAACAGTAAAAACCAAGGTAATAATTTATCTTTCATATCACAACTATAATAGATAAATAGTAAATATAAATAAAAACCCCCATTGGTACCGTGGGGGTAGTGTAGTTTCATTCTATCACATTAGTAGAATTGAGGATTTTCACCCAAAGAACTTCGTGTCTTATTCCGCCGAGTTGTATGGGTAATCTCGGTTCAACCCATTATTAAATTCACTTATATTTATTGTTATGATAAATATCAATCAAATAATAAGAAAAAACTTATTAAAGGAAGAAAAGTTTCATGATTTAAAAAAGGAAATCAAGTTTTCATTTGAAATATATCACGATGCTGGTGGTCATACTCAACAAAGAAAATGGAGACATGGTTCTGAAAATAAAATATATGATTTAGATATAATAAGACTTCTAAAATCAGGTTTAGATGAAATAATATATCACATAATAGATGGTGATATAAAAAACGGTAGAAGATTTATATTAAGTAGAGATGGTGGTGATAATTTAAACTTAGTTATACTACCTGAAAAGATTGACTCGATTAATTGGAATCTTGTAATTATTACCGTAATGAAAAAAGAAGATTTTACTGTCGGTAAGGGTCAACTACAAATTTACGTGTAAAAAAAAACCACGGTATTCTGACCGTGGTTGTTCTAAATGTATTCTGACAAAAAGAACTATTTGATTATTTAACAAAGATAATACTTACTTTGATAACTTCCAAACTTTTTATCATAAATATTCAAATAAATCTGAACATTCGTTACGAAGTTTTCTAAGAGCTTTTTCTTTAATTTGTCTAACTCTTTCTTTTGTAAGACCAAAATCTGTACCAATGTCTTCTAATGTTCTTGGAGTTCCTGTAATTCCGTAATAATCTTCAACTATAGTTTTTTCTCTTTCATCCAAAACTGACATTATTCTTAACATCTTTTCTTTTAGAATATCTTTTGTTGAAAACATTTCATCAGGTGACTCTACGTTTTCGTTTTTTATAACATCAATTAAAGTATCACCATCTTCATTAATGTGCATGTCCAAATCTATAATACGTGGAAGTGTTGCAAACTTTTCAGACAACTCGCCATTTGTTTTTTCATTCAACTTCTTTTCTTTTTGCATGTCTTGTACAACATTGACCGGTAGTCTAATTGTTCTTGAGTTGTCGTTAAGTGATTGTAAGATTGATTGTTTAATCCACCAAACGGCGTAAGATATAAATCTATTTTTTTTGGTCCAATCGAAATTCTTGATTGCTTTCATTAGTCCGAAATTACCTTCAGCAATAAGGTCTGATAAATCAATTCCCTGATTTTGATATTGTTTAGCAACTGTAATTACAAATCGTAAGTTACCTTCCAACATTTCTTTTTGGATTTGTTCTTTTTCTCGTTCAGTACAATCATTAGAAGAAATTCTTTCAGCCAAGAACTTCTCCCTTTCGGGGGTCATGACTTTTATTTTTCTAATGTCCTTTAAATAAATTTGAATCTCGTCTTGGTTAATTGGGTTTGTTGATTTAATTTCCTCGGTCTTCTCTCTTTCCATAATTGTCTAATATTTGTTTTTCTTCCTCTGTTAATGACTCTATTCCTTTTTCTGATATTTTATCTAAAATCTGGTCTACTGTCGGTTTCTCTTTTTTTTCTTCTCTGTTGAATGGGAATTTAAGAACGTCCTCTGTTAAAGGAAAAATAAATTCCATCATACCACTTATTCTTTTCTTTTTTTCATCTGATAAATCATCTTTGCTTACTCCTTTTGTTTTTGTTGGTTTTTTTACTCCGTCTATATTTAAAAAATCTCTCTTCAATTTTTGGTCCATTTTGATATCTATGTTGGATGTTACTTCCATTAAGAAATACTGTTCCACTACCTCATTCATACACATGTCAACATATTCTTTGAGGTCTTCGAAAGTTTCTTTGGTTCTGAAGTTAATAACCATGCCAAACTCCCCATAATTAAATTTCATGAACTTTGAACTTACAACGGTAATCAACTGATAAGATACGTCTGTAATGAAACTTTCGTTGTCTACGAAGTCACCAAACATGAATAACATAAATTGTTTTCCTTCTGATTCCATTTCTGTTTTTTTCTTTCTCATAAATATCTTTTTAAATTATTTTTTTTGGTGAATTTTAGAGGCCTACGTGTTCTAATGGTATTTCATTAAAATAATATTTGAAGTCGTGTAAGTCTAAATATTCTTTAAGGTCATCATACTTTTTTTTTAAAAACCAATCATTGAGTAAATAAAAATAATCAATCTCGTAACCCAATCCTTTACATAGTTTACCAAATACATAATGTTTATAATGTGCCGTTTGTATTTTTTCATCAGCAGAACCAGGTCCTTTCTGAAATTTATCATCACCAAAATATATTATTTTTTTTTGGAAGTTTACAAATACAATGTCAGGTAATAATTGTGATGATATTCTGTCTTTCCAATTAATACCATTAACTTTCAAAAATTTTTTATAGAATGAATGTTTTGGACAGTATAAACCAACTAAAGTATCGTTTTTAAATACTTCATTATTTTCATTAACAGACACGTTGTCTATTTTTTCCAATTTGGTTAGTAGGCACGTTTTTTTTTCAAAAGCTAAGCCGTTTTTGTTTGTGTTTGCACCACCACCAGATTTGTTTCTTTTTTTTCCCATACCACAAACTTAAAAATAAATTTTCAATCTACAAAACTTTTGACACATTATTTTCTTTTTTTATTTTCACAACACTATCATTCCATTGATTCACGAGCGGATTGTGACTTATAACGAATATTTTATCAAAGTATTCTTTAATCTTAATAAAGAACTCAGCAACCATCTCCAAGTTGTCATTACTAATTTTACCGAATACCTCATCGAACACAATCACGTTGGGTTTGGGTAAACTACATATCTTACTTAACACAGAACGAAGAGCAAGGGCCGCAATTGTTCTTTCAAATCCTGAACCAGAAATCATTAGTTTTTCAATTCCTGTTCCATTATCAATCATCACAAACTCCACCTCATTTTTATCTGAGATTCTAATTTCAAGTTTGAAGTATGAACTGTCTTCCATTAACCTTTGAAGTTCTGAGTTGATAAGTGGCATCATGGTTTTCATTATCATTTTTGAAATACCATTTTTACCAAATAACTCTAAATATATTTTGTATATTTTTTCTTTTTCTTCCTCTTCTTTAATCCTTATTATCAACTTTTTGTTGTTTTCTATTTTTTCGTCAATAGTGGTGATACTAAACTTGTTGTTGGATATTGTGTTATTAATATTACTTTTTTGAATTTCAAGTTCATCTAATCTTAAATCGGCCTTTATTAACATTGAATCAATTTTTTGATTTTCTTGAATTTTATCTTGGATTTCTTCCCAACTTTTGATTTTTTGTTTTAAGTTTTCAATTTTTAAATCACAAGACTCAACACTCACTTCATACTTTTCTTTTATAAGTTTGTTTTTTTCATATTCATCAAACTCTTTTTTTAACTGAACAAAACTTTGTTCTTTGCGGGATAAATCATGCATAAGTGTTGTTTTTGTGTTTTTATGCACGATAAGTCCATCAAGTTCTGCGATTTTAGCATTTGTGATTGCCGCATTCATTAACTCAATTCCGCAGTGTTCACATTTAATTCCGCCCTCTACTTCAGACTTCAGTTTGTTGATTGATGAAATTTCTGTATCAATCTGAACCACTTCTTTATAGACCTCGTTGTATTGTTCTTTAACCTCATCGTGTTTATCCTCATGATAATACTCACTTGGTTCAACAACTTTAAGTTCATTAATTTTAGAAATATAACCTTTTTTTTCAAAATCAATTGCATTGATTTCTTCTTGAGTTTTTGATGGGTTTAGAAGTAATAACTCTTTATCAATATTAGAATGTTTTTTCTTCAACATATCATCACGATAAGTTTTACCTTTCATAATGTTAGAATCAATATTAATCAGTTCTAGTCTATTTTCTTCAATTTGAGTTTTGATTTCTTTAATTTTTTCTTCACTTAAAAGAATATCATCTTTTAATTGTTGTGAAGAATAAACGTTAGACATCTTGGATTTTGAAAATTCACCGTAAACTTCTTTTGCAACTTCTTCTTTTTTCTTTAGAAATTCTAATCCCATAAATCTTGAAAGGACTTGACCTCTTGCTGTTGGTTTTGCTTCCAATAATTCCTCAAGGTTTGATGCTGTCGTGAGAATTGTCATTAGAAAATCTTCTTTTGTACCAATTGATGATTTGATGAACGCCTCAGTTTCTCTTCTTTGTTCTCCTGTAAAGTTTTGTAAACTACCATCTGAAAGTTTTTTAAAGAAATCTAACTCAGTTTTTACATTCCATTCACCTTTCTTAGACATTTTACGTTCAATGTTCCTAACTATAACGTAATCTTCACCATCTATTGAAACTTCCCCTTTAACGTGTACTTTATCTTTTGTTGTAAACCTGTTAAATATTTCCTCAGCCTTTGTTGTCTTTGTTGTTTCATTAAAGAACAAAAACATTAAAAGGTCCACAGATAAAACGGTTTTCCCACCAAAGTTAGGTGGGTCTGACTCAACTACTACAATTCCATTAAGTTTTTCAAAATCTAATTTTTGATTTTCCCCGTAAGATAAAAAGTTAGAAAACTCAATATTTTTAATATACCATTTTTTAAATTGAGTTGTTTCTTCTTGTTTTTCTAAAATCTTATTTTCAACTATTCTATTAATTGTTAATACATCATCTAAATTAGAAAAAAGACCTCTGTTTTCCAAGAATTGTTTAATCAACCCAAGTTGATAGTTTGTATCGGTTATGTTTACCGAAACATCAACACTTTGAGTTTCCTCGGTATTTGTTGTTTTTGCTTTAGTTAAGACATTAACATTAGTGGTGTTATACTTTTTAGAAAAGTAATGTTTAACCGACTTTATTTTATCTTGTGTAAAGTTTTCAGGAAAGTCTTCCCAAACTACTTGAATGGTCGGGTTCACAAACTTTGAAAAATCAATGTCTTTAATCATAATATTGTAATTGAAATGTTTTGGTGGATTAAATAAATCCATTTTAGTTAATCGTTTTCAGTCACGTTGTGAAAACCTGAGATTTCTACTTTAGTACCATCTTCCAATACTTGGTCATCAATATTAATACTTTCTTGAATGGTTTCTACGCCATCAACGACTTCAGCGTTTTCTGTATCTCCTGACATTTTTTCAAACTGCTCTCTCATTTTTGTTAGTTGTTCTTCCATAGCATCCATCCAAACTTTTTGCATCTTTTTTTCTTCTTGTTTAATGTTTGCATTTCTTTTTGCAACTTTTTTTCTGTGTTCTTTTGCCTTTTTTCCCATTTTATTTAATTTATAATTTTTACTTTTTTTATTTTGGTCTGTTTTGTTCGTACCACTCAATTACACTATTAATTGCCCATACAGCACCTGATGATAGTATTCCATCAAAAAACCATGAGTACCATAGTGATGTACCAAAAATATCATTTGTTGGTGAATAAATCAACAAAGATAGAACAAACCCTCCCCATGTTGAAAAACACATAGGACAAGATAATATCCCTGAAATAAATTTACCTAACCCATTAAAAGGTAAGTATACATTTTCTCCCCACTTTTGGAAAAAATTTCTTAGACCTTGAAAGATTGAACCATATACCATAATGTTCATCAATCCATAACTTAATATAAACCACGTAATAATAATCATAACTTTTTTTTTAATCGTTTAAATTCGAACTACCATGAAATCTGGCTTTGACGTACTCACCAGTTTGTGGTTGTTGAAATGTTTTATTTTCTAATTCTTTAATTTGTTTTTTTAAATTTCTAATTTCTGTGTTCAAGTTTACTATAGTATCTTGTAAAAGTTTTACCCTATCACCTCCATCATTTTGTTTAGAAATGTCTAAACTTCGTCTAAGTTCAGCTAGTTCTTCATCCTTTTTAGACATTTCGTTTTCCAACTGTTGTATTTTTAACAACAGTTCATTTTCACCACTTTTATCACTTATATATTCAATTTTTGTGACAACTTTTTCTACTGGAACTTCAACAATCTTTTCAACTTCTTTAATGACCTCAACAATTTTCTCAACCTCTTTTATCACTTCAACAGGTATTTCCACTCGTTTTTCAACAATTACCTCTTTTATTACCTGTTTTTCTTCAATACTACCCGTTTTTAAGTCTTTTTCACCTTCATTAAGTGTTTTTCCTAAAAGTCCATACCTTTTAATATCGAACCCTTGTTTGAAGCATAGATAAATAAAATTATCAATATCTTTAATATTTTCATCATCACAAAATGCAGACACCGTCTGCATTGTTTCCTTGCTAAATATTTTGGAGTTTTTCTGTTCCATTTTCGATATCTTCGAATGATTTTATTGAAAACTTTAAAAAAGGTTTTGGATTATCTAAATCAACATAAGAGTATTCTTTTGTTTCAACATCATAAATACCATACCCGTGTCTTTTAATACTCTCACCTATATTTTGTTGGATTGGACTACCTATCATATAACCTTTACCTGTTTTGAATTTGAATTCTTGTCTTTTGTGAATATCACCACAAAGTACAACTTCAAGTCCATCAAACTTTTCAACATCATATGCTTCTTCACCAAAATCAAATCCAAGGTCAGTTTTCATCCCCTGTATTGGTCCATGAAATAATCCAATTCTAATCCCTTTAGCATCAGTTAGGTCAGGTGGAATGTTACCTTGATATTGTGAATACACACACCAACTAATATTATCATCTTCATAGACACCTCTATCTTTAAAATACTTTATATCAGGGTCACTTAAAGAGTCAATAATTGGTGTAAGTGCGTCTAATCTTTCAGTGTTATTAACCAAGAAGTCGTGATTTCCAGGAATAATAATTGTTTTAGCAATAAAAGAACACTCGGTTAAAACCCACCTAACCATTTCAATAAGTTCGGGTGTCATTTGATTTTTAGAATGTACAAGGTCACCGGTAAAAACAATTCTATCAGGATTTAGTTCTCTCCATTGTTCAATTGCCGTCTCTAATATTGATTTATACAAATCATGGTCTTTAAAAAGACGAATATGTAAATCTGAAAAGTGTATTAATTTTTTAATCATTTAATTGTGTTTTGTCTCCGCAATATACTTCTTGATAAGGTTTATAAAAAGGGTCGTCACTTGGGATTGGATTTGTTGGAAATGGGTTAATTGGTATCGGCACTCTATAAGGTTCTGCAATACCAATTTTAGGTTCATCTTTTACTTGTCCCATTTTTTCAACAATAGGAGTTATGTCAATATGTTTGTTTTCAAGTTTACCGTAAAGGTACCCTTCTAACCAAATATAAAATTCTTTGTGTGTCATATTAATTCTCTACAATAAAGGTTAACCAATACAATTCTTGCAAATTTGAATTCTTTGGCTCTGTTTAGTTTTAATCCGTAAGCTAACGCAACAGTTTTTAAATGTGGATATGCTTCACTTATAGTCATTTTACTTAACTCTTTCATTTGTCAAAAAGTTGAAATTCTTCATTAACGAAACCACAAGAGTTACACATGTAAGTTGGAAAAGGTACAATTGTGTCTTCAGATGCTCCTGTTAAAATTTTTGATACTTTTTTTAAAAGTGTAACTTCTTTGAAGAACATTCCTCCACAGTCACCAC
>JACCDP010680151.1_pt1 | contig 28278 bp, 34 predicted proteins | sample 7445841 | NCBI WGS metagenome assembly JACCDP01 (sample SAMN15323441, study PRJNA562643) | freshwater metagenome | isolation source: river surface water | place: USA:Blue River Watershed | collected 2017-08-17 | reverse complement strand
TAAAATATAGTAGTAGTAGTTTTTAGCTTCCCCTCGGAAGCTATTGTTTTATGAGTAATATTGAACACCCAAAACATTATCAACAAGCAGATATTGAGTGTATTGACGCAATTAAAGCCGCATTGTCTCCTGAAGAGCTAAAAGGCTTTATAAAAGGGAATATTATAAAGTACACTTGGCGAAGTGACCATAAAAACGGATTAGAAGATCTCCAAAAAGCTCAATGGTACTTAAATTGGTATTTGAATTTATAGCTTAATTAGTTTATTGCCTATAACTTTGTATTGCCTCAACCAGTTATAGGCAGTAGTTTTAGAAATATGTAAATAAGTTTTACACCAAGCAAATGATTTTCCTTGATTCAAAGCATTAATTACAGCAATTTTCAATTCTGTGCTATAGCCAGGTCTTCCTAGTGCGCCAGGGTTTTCTACAAATTGATATTTACAGTTTTTACATAAATATTGTTGTTTTTGTTTTCTTTTCCCGTTTTTAACAATATTTTTACTCAAACAAAGAGGACAAAACAAAATGTTGTTTACAATATTTTTAAGTAATTCTATACCTTGTTTTTCTATCTGCTTAATCTGATATACAGATAATCCATACATGTTTTTTATTTCTTGTATTTTAAAATCATGTATATGTATTAACCTAATTATTTGAGCATGTATATCAGGAATTTTTTCTAAAATAATCTCTAATTCTTGTATAGAAGAATTATCGTAATAACTAATTTCTGGTAAATCTAAACAAGTTTTTTGGTATGCTTTACTAATTTCTTCAACTTTCTCTGGAGTTATATTTAAAAGTTTTATTGCACATTCATATGATATGTTATTTTTGCGTGCATAACGTTTAATTGTCTGATGCGTTTCTTGTATTGCCCTAGGAATTTTTATTATTTTATCTTTATCTCGCAAGTACATCAAAATAGATCCGTTAATAAACGGTAGCGCAAAACTAGACAACTTTTCTGATTTATTTGGATTATATCTTTCTATGGCTTGAATTAATCCCATACTGCCAATCTGAATTAAATCGTCTAAAGGAGTAGAACATGTTTTTTGCATTTTGCTAGCGACAGAATACACTAATCCCATGTTTTGCTCTACTAATTTATTTCTAGTAGTTATGTTTTTGTCTTTAAAATATTTTATTAACAGCTGTTGGTTGTCATACATATCAATAACAAAAAAGTTGCACTTTTATATTAGCAATTTAAATCAATCGCCGCAGTAAAAGTGCTTATTTGTTAGTTTAATTATTGTGTTTGCAAAGCAGTTTCTAGGAGTTCTACACGCACAGTTAGCTCTTGTATAGCTTTGACCAAAATTGGTATAAATCTAGCTGGCGCAACCAGTTTTTGGTCTGTCACAAAATGCTCATTAGTTTCTGGGTCTGTGTAATCAATGTCGTAAGTTGACACAACGCCTGGCACAGCGTATACACTTGATTGAACAGACTCAACTTCTTGCGCTATAAACCCTATTTCCGTAATATCTTTTTTGCTCCCAATGCATTTACGCATATTCCAAGTAAACTTTCTGGGAATAAGCGCGTTTATATAGGCTAGCCCACTAAAATTTAATGCTTCAATGTCTTTTTTGTCACGGGCATCTGAATGCCCAGATATTGAAGTATCAGCACATATCAAATCTGTGATACTACTGTTTCCAAGTATAAAATGGTTGCTTTGAGTGGTTGGAGCTACGCCAAAACCGGCTCTGCCAGCATATGCCCCTATCGCTGTGTTGTTGGTTCCAGTGGTGACAGTATTAAGCGCATACGTTCCTAACGCTGTGTTATCGCTTCCATTACCAATATTTTCCCCAGTAGCGATTCCTATCGCTACGTTACCGCTTCCAGTGGTGCTATTTACAAGCGCATACGTTCCTATCGCTACGTTAGCGCTTGCAGTGGTGTTATTTTCAAGCGCACTTCGTCCTACCGCAACGTTATTTATTCCACTGGTGTTAGCTTGAAACGCATTTATCCCTAACGCTGCGTTAGTTCCTGCTGAAAGCAAATAAGGAGTCCAAGTCGTTCCCAAATATATTTTTATTCTACTGTTATTTGTGTCAAACCACAACTGTTGTTGTTGTGGATTACTTGGCGCTGTAGCTCCAGAAGACATAGTAGCAACTTGCTTTAATGCTTCATTAACATACTGCCTGTAATTAGCGCCAGATACGTTTTGAATGTCTAATCCTTGAGTTCCTTGTGACATAATATTTAAATCAATGTTAAACTATAGTTGTAATTATAGTATATCTTGAAAAGATGAAAATTAATTGGAACAATATTCAAATACCAGCTAATGCTAAATCTACTTTAACGTGGTCAGTAGATTATGCAAGCATTGTTCATGAAGGTACTGGGGCTAATTATCCGCCTCGTCCATGGGTAGATGAAGCTAGAAGACATTTTCAAAATGAATTTAACAATTATGCTACAAACGCTTTAAATTCTGCTGATTATAAGCAAGCATTTTACAGTATTACTAAAGATTTTGGGCAATTATGCCAAGATAAAATAGAAGAATCAATTTATCCTTGGCCGGGTGAGACTAAAAGAAAAAGTGGTGATATAGTTACTTCTCCTCGAAATATTGTTGATACAAAAGAGTTATACAATTCTTACTTAATTACTCACGAATGAACTTAGTAGAACTAAACACTAAATTACGCGCGTTGTTAACTCCAGAGTTAGGCACGTATAGTAATGGCGCGCTATCTATTTGGGCTTATGGATCTAGTAATCCACCTCCTTCTGTTAGCAATGGATTAGAATGCTTGATTAGGCAAGTGCCTCTTGGGTATGCAAAGTCGTCTAGTGCTGGGCAAAAATACAAAATTCAAGAATGGGAGATATACCTAAAGAATTACAAAAAAGATTTAAATTTATCTAAAGCAATAATTAAGATAGAAAAAAGTTTTTCAGTTATACAAGTAGTCCATATGCCTTATAGTTTAGATACAATTGAGCAGGCAAGAATACTTATTAAGGATCCAATAGTTTTTCAGTCTTTCTAATAAAATGGCAATTATAAGTTAATAAAGGATTAAAAGAAGCTCATGCCATTAGCCACAGCATCTGTTGTTTTACAAAGTTATACACTTGATTTAATGCTTTTAGGGCTTAATGTTTTTGGCGCTTCAAACAGATTTGTAGCCAAAGATATTTTAACAGTCCAGAATAATGCTGCGGTTTATGACAAAAGTATTATTTTAATAAGTAACTCAAGTACTGGAACTTATTTAAGAGCTGGAACAGGAATTAGTTTTAGTGGTGTTAATTACAGAAATCAAGTAGTAGTAGCAGAAGACATTACTGTAACTGGATCTAGTGGTTCTGTTACATCAGTAAAAGTAGAGCCATTGTTAAAACCATTGTCTAGTGGAGTAACTGGGACTGTTTTAGCTCCTGTTAGAATGATTCTTAATTCAGTTGACACAACTAATAATATTGACACTTGGCGATTTGTAGATTCAATGACAACAATTGAAGGGTTAAGCCCATTTACTAGAGCAGTGATAAGTATTGTTAATCCCGTGGCTGGCTCTTCTCCTATAATGATACCTCAAAATGCTAATCTTGATTTTGGTTCTTTAACTCCAATTAATCCTGATGTTGTTTTTTTAAATCCAACATCCAGCTCAGTTATTTATTTTAATGGTAGCCCAAATACACTAAATATTTCTGCTGGTTCACAAGCAAGTTATTTAACTGGTTCTATTCCATTGTGCGGTATTCAAACAATGGATTTAAGTAATCAAGATACTCAAATAGATATTACAACGTTTCAATCTGGACTTGGGACAGATTCTAACACAGTAAGATATTCTCGCTCGTATTCAATTTCTGGCATTTCATTGTCTGGGGATGAGGCACTTGAAAAAATAGTTAAACCAGCTGCTGGACTAAAATCTATATCTAATGGGAAAGAAGTGTATGCAATAGCTACTTTTCCTGATGGAGAAAGAATAGAAGGAGTTGCTGTAATAAACAATTTAAATTTACCTACTAATCAAAATGAAGTTAAGAAATATTCATTTACTTTAACTTTTCTTGGTAAAAATTTTAATTGGGATTCTCCTATAATTTAATAAAGCTAAAGTTGAATATATCTGGCAAGTATAAAGTAAGAAAAGGATTAAAAATCTTATGCCATTAGCCACAGCATCTGTTATTTTACAAAATTACACACTTGATTTGATGCTTTTAGGGACTAGTGCGTCTGGAGCGTCTAATAGATTTGTGGCTAAAGATATTTTAACAGTTCAGAGCAACGCAGCTATTTACGATAAAGATATTGTATTAAGAACTAGTTCAACTAGTGGAACGTATTTAAGGGCTGGGCTTGGAATTAGTTTTGACGAATCTGGCTATAAAAATCAAGTAGTAATCGCACAAGATGTTACAATTGCCAGTAATGTAAATACTAACGTTAAAGTAGAGCCGTTATTAAAACCATTATCTAGTGGAGTAACCGGTACTGTCTTGGCTCCCATTAGATTAGAATTAACTTCAGTTGACACTACCAATAATATTGATAGCTGGTATTTTATAGATTTAATGCCAAAAATTCAAGGGAACAGTCCTTTTACTCAGGCAAAAATAAAAACTACTAATTTACCTGCTGATTCTCCTTCTGTAATGGTAAAAGAATCAAAACTTGCTTTTGGTAATACTGTTTTAACAATTGCAAATACTGATGTTATAAAAACTCCAATAAATTTATTTAATACGTTTGTTCGAGTTCATATAGCGTCGGTAGATTCTACTAATTTTGTTGATAGCTGGCGTTATATAGATTTTATGCCAACTATACAGGGAGAAAGTCCATTTACTCAATCAAAGTTAAGAGTTAGTAATTTAGACCGCAACACACAATCAGTAGTAGCTCCATATTCAAGTCTTGTTTTTGAAAATATTAATGTAAGTTTAACGGTATCTCCTGAAATATTTATTAGCTTTCTTGATACAATTAATGATGGTAATAGCTTATTTACTCAAGCTGTTATAGAGATGAGAAAGCTACCTTTTGATTACAGCTCAATAACAGTACCTGATTCAACTTTTGTTTTTAATAATGTTCCATTAGCCACAGAAGTCAGTATTAGACCGCAAATTACTTGGGTTGACGAAGGCGTTGATGTTTACATACATTCAATTAGCACAAATAATAATATTGATACTTGGCGTTACATGGATTTTATCTCAAATATTGATAATGGAATTAGTCCATTTACTCAAGTAAATTTAGGAGTTAATAGATTACCATCTAACGCTCCATTTGTACAAATTCCAGATTCAGTACTTATTTTTAATGGAATTAGCACAAGTAAAAGTGTATCTTCTGAACTGTATATTAGCTCTATTGATACAAATAATAACAATAGTTTATTTACTGAAGTTGTTGTAAAAACAAGAAAAATACCTTTTGATTTCTCATCAGCAACAATACCTGACTCAACATTTACTTTTGGAAATGTTCAACCAGCTACAAATGTAAATGTCAAAGCAAAACTTGTCTCAGTTGATGAAAACGTTGAGGTTTATATAGATTCAATTAATACGAATAACAATATTAATACTTGGCGTTACATAGATTTTATCTCAAATATTGATAATGGAGTTAGCCCATTTACTCAAGTGAGTTTAGGTGCTAACATCCCATCCAACACTCCATTTGTACAAATTCCGGATTCGGTACTTATTTTTGATGGAATTAGTACAAGTAAAAGCGTGCCTCCTGAGTTGTATGTTAGCTCTGTTGATACAAATAACAACGGAAATATTCTATATACCAAAGTTGTTGTAAAAACAAGAAAGATACCTTTTGATTTTTCATCAATAACAATACCTGATTCAGCATTTACTTTTGGAAATGTTCAGCCAACTGCAAACGTTAATACTGAAGCACGATTATCTTGGGTTGACGAAGGCGTTGATGTTTATATAGATTCAATTAATACAAGCAATATTAATACTTGGCGTTATATAGACTTTATCTCAGATATTGACAATGGAACTAGCCCATTTACCCAGGCAAGCATAAAAGTTAGTAGATTGCCATCTAACGCTCCATTTGTGCAAATTCCGGATTCAGTACTTACTTTTGATGGAATTAGCACAAGTAAAAATGTACCTCCTGAGCTGTATGTTAGTTTTGTTGGTACAAATAATTTTATTGATACTTGGCGATTTATTGATTCAATGCCAACAATTCAAGGTAGTAGTCCATTTACACAAGTTATCTTAAAGACAAGAAAAATACCTTTTGATACTTCTTCAATAGCTATACCTGATTCAGCTTTTACTTTTGCAGGTATTCAGCCAAGTACAGATGTGTCTAGCATTAAAAACATTTTTTTATCTGGTGGTGATACTGCAACAGTTTATTATACTGGTAGCCCAGATACTTCATTAATTTCTGTTGGATTGTTCAATACATTTACAGCTTTTGTCCCTACTTCTCCTGGGTACAATGGAGTTATAATTAACCAAAATTCTGCATCAATAGTTTATTTTGATGGCGCTCCCAATCAAGTATCTGTTGCTGTTGGGTCATTGTTTTCTTATGTTACCAATTTTATTGATACATGGCGTTTTATTGATTCAATGCCAACAGTTGAATCAATTAGTCCGTTTACACAAGCTAAGATAACAGTTACAGAAACGCCAGTAGGATACAATTTTGTAACAATACTTCAGTCTAGTCTTGTTTTTAATAATATTAGTGCAATTGAATCTAGCGTTGTAGTCAATAGAAACTCAGAAGCAATAATTTATTTTAATGGTAATCCACGTACTTTGCCTATCTCTATTGGATTATCATCCAATCCTTTTCCAGTATCAGTGCCTTCATTAAATGACGTTAGAAATACTCTATTATCTGGTAACGATACTGCAACAATTTATTTTAACGGCATTCCAGGTACATTGCCTATTTCAGTAGGTTTATTTAACACATTTACAGCTTTTGTCCCTACTTCTCCTGGGTACAATGGAGTTATAGTTAACCAAAATTCTACATCAATAGCTTATTTTGATGGCGCTCCTGGCACGGTACCTATTTCAGTAGGATTGTCTAGTACTTATGCTGCTAATCTTGTTGATACATGGCGTTTTATTGATTCAATGCCAACAGTTGAAGGCATTAGTCCATTTACACAGGCTAAAATAATAGTCACAAAAACGCCAGTAGGATATGCTTCAGTAACTGTACCTCAATCCAGTCTTATTTTTAATAATATTACCGCCGATGAAACTAGTGTTGTAGTTAATAGAGATTCAGAAGCAATAATTTATTTTAATGGCAGCCCTGGTACTGTATCTGTTTTCCCTGGAGTATTTTCCAATCCTTTTCCAGTATCAGTGCCTTCGTTAAATGACGTTAAAAATATTTTATTATCTGGTAGCGACACCGCAACAATTTACTTTAATGGCGTTCCAGGTACATTGCCTATATCTACTGGATTGTTTAACACATTTAGTTCTTTTGTCCGCACATCTCCTGGATATAATGGAGCTGTAATCAATCAAAATTCTACATCAATAGTTTATTTTGATGGCGTTCCTAGTACAGTTCCTATTTCAGTAGGTCTCTTTAATTCTTACGTTACCAACTTTATTGATACATGGCGTTTCATTGATTCAATGCCAACAGTTGAATCAATTAGTCCGTTTACGCAATCTAAAATAAAAGTTACAAAAACGCCAGTAGAATATGCTTCAGTGACTGTACCTCAATCTAGTCTTACTTTTAATGGGCTTACTGCACTCGAAAGTAGTGTTATAGTTAACAGAAACTCAGAAGCAATAATTTATTTTAATGGCAGCCCACGGACTTTACCGATTTCTGCTGGGTTAACATCTAGTTCTTTCCGTGTAACTGTTCCTCCATTGTCTGAAATTAAAAATACTGTTCTATCTGGCAATAATATAAAGAGAACAGTTTACTTTGATGGACTCCCAGGTACGTTGCCTATATCTACTGGATTGTTTAACACATTCACTGCTTTTGTTCCTCCAACACCTGGATATAATGGAGTTTTCATTGCTAGAAATTCCAGGACTACAGTTTACTTTGATGGTGAGCCAAATACATTGCCTATTTCTACAGAATCATCTAATACTTATGTAACAGGAATTTTCCCTTTTTCTGCTGCACAAGAAATGGATTTAGATGAACAGGAAATACAGTTTTATGGAACAGATCCTGGTATTACTGAAATTTATTTTAACGGCAGTCCAAATACATTGCCTATTTCAGCTGGATCCCAGACAAACTATTTAACTGGTCCTATTCCTCTTTGTGGTATTCAGACAATGGATTTAAGTAATCAAGATACTCAAATAGATACAACAACATTTCAATCTGGTGTTAAAACAGATGCTAGTGTTGTACGTTCTGCACGGTCGTATAATGTATCTGGAATTGCTTTAGTTGGGGATGAAGCATTGGAGAAAATAGTCAAAAAAGCAAATGGGCTAACTCCAACTTCATTTGAATTTGTAGGAGATGAAGTGTATGCTGTAGCCACATTTCCAGATGGAGAAAAGATAGAAGGCGCTGCTTTGATAACCAATCTAAGTCTACCTGGCAACCAAAACGAAGTTAAAAAGTATTCTTTTACTTTAACTTTTCTTGGTAAAAAAATGTCTCAAATTTTACTTTAACAAATAAGGAGAAATTATGCCTTTAGCTACCGCTCCAGTTATTTTACAAGATTATTCTTTAGAAGTAATGCTATTGCCTTTGGTTACAAGTGGGTTTGCTGCTGGAACTTCTGATAGAAACATTAGTTCGTTAAGACGTGTTCTTACTTGTACTACTCAAGTTGCACCTCCTACCAGCGGTGGCGTAGCTACACTTGCATTAACTACTGATGAAGGCACTAGCTCTGCTCCAACAATCATTAAGGAAGGCACTGGATTATCGTTTATAGAACCACTTGCGCAAAATGCCCCAGCTGGAACTGTTAGAACTAGAATTCAAGTAATGGCTGCTGAAGATAAAAGTATTGCGCATGGCGCTAGTGCTACTGATTTGAAAGTAATTGGACTAGACAGAACTATTGCTGCAAATAGCACGGCTGCATTAATTGAGGGTTTACTTCCATTAAGCGGTATTCAAACACTAGATTTGAGTAATCAAGAAACTCAAGTTGATACCACTTCTTTCCAATCTGGATCCGGAACAGAAATGGCAATGATTCGCGTGGCTCGTGCCTATTCCGTGTCTGGTATTGCATTGGCTGGAGATGAGGCGCTCGAAAGAGTAGTTAAACCAGTTGCTGGATTTCAGGGAGAATTTTTTGGTAGAGAAATTTATGCTGTAGCTACATTCCCAGACGGTGAAAGATTGGCAGGTGCTGCTAAAGTAACTGCGTTTAACTTCCCAGCCAACCAAAACGAAGTTAAAAAGTACAGTTTTACGCTAACATTTATGGGTAAATCCTTTGAATGGAATCCTCCATATTCTATTAGCTAAATATGTCTTTTTCCCAACCACTTTGCAACAGCTCTCTTGACGTAATGCTGCTTCCCATCAACAGTGCGGGAAGCACTATTACTGACGTTACGAAGGTGACAGCTTTAATTGCTCAAACTGCTAACATTGGGTCTTCTCAAATCTATTTGCAAGTCGTCGGTGGATCTTACTTTGTTCCCGCTGGCATTGCTTTGTCTTTTGCGGGAACTTCTGTTAGTGGCGTAGCGTCTAGGCGAAGACAAGTTGTAATATCTCAAGATGTTGTGTTAACAACAAGTCCACTATTAGTTCCGGTAGAGCCTTTACAATATCCGGTACTGCAAACTGATAGCGCAGTCGTTGTACCTGGATTACTCCCAATTAATGGTATTACGACTTTAGATATTTCAGCTCAAGAAACTTCTGTTGACACAACTAATGCTTCATCTCGTAAAGGAGTAAATAGCGTTTTCATACGCAGGGCGATCAGCTGCAATGTTAGCGGCATTGCGTTGGCTGGAGACAAAGCGTTGGAGACAGTAATTAAGCCAGCTGGAATATTTTCTAATAGTTTGTATGGTAGAGATATTTATGCTGTAATTACTTTACCTAATGGAGAGAGAATTGTTGGAGTGGCTAAAGTTGGTGGCATATCTTTCCCAGCTAATCAAAACGAAGTTATGAAATATTCGTTTAACTTAACATTCCAAGGAGATTTACTTGAGTGGACTTCTGCTTTTAGTTTTTGAGTTATTATCTTAAAATAACCTTAATGGTTTATTGACCACCACCACATCAAGTAACAATGAAAATTTTAACAGACAGTACTCAGCTCCTTGCCGTATTAATTAATTGCACCAGAGAAGGAAAATCCTTGTATTGTGGTGCTGCTATTTTTAAAGGGGGATTATCAGGAGCTATTAATGTTTCTGATAAATTTAATTCGTATACAATTAAAGTTCCAGAATCAGTTGCTAAAACTGCTACTAAAGAATGTTATATTGATGAGTATGATTCTTTAGAATTTGAGATTGTGTAAAATGCTTGGATTTATCACTGGCAATCCTAAAACTAATTTTATAAAAGTAGGAGATGTGCTTTTCTTTCCCAAGAAAGACGGTATTACTGTTGGGGAAAGAAGACAACTAGCCGAAACAGAACAAAGTAGGCAGCATGCTTCTTTGAAGATTCGTCGATTAGTTGGAAAAATTGCGCAACAAAAAGGAATTTCACTAGAAGAAGCTACGAAGCTTTTAACTGGTGGTATGACTGAACAAGATGGTGTTGAAGTTATTGACAACACTGAAGTTGTATTAGAATATGCTGATGATTTAGCTGATATCAATGCTTATACATCTAGCATGGAACTTAACCTAAAATCTGTTGTAGCAACAATGCTTATTAAAGAGCGTGTTGCACATATTATTAGTGTTGTTGTAGATGCTAATAAAGATGATAAGAAGTTAGTAATTGAGCCTTTGCCAGCAGATTTTTTACTAGAAAAAGGCACTAAAATTAGATTTGGGGAGAGTTACGAAAATTCATTCATTGTAACAGTAGAAGATAATTATAGCGAAAATGCAGAACAAATTAGAGTTTCTGCATTACCTAAAAATATTACTGCTGGAACAGTTGGATTTTTACATAGAGGAAAAATTCCTTTACTTGGTTATCCTAGTTGGAATTTAGAAAAGACCTATTCTTTAGATGAGACTTTGGTAGATGAAATTTACGATTTTTATCTTAATGAATCTAGCAGATGGAAAAAAATAGAAGAAACTGAAACGCAGGGGGAGGATCAACTGGAGAGTCGGAAATTCCCAGAATTGACTGGGAAGGACTCTACTGGAGAATTCAGTCTTACAGAATAGCTGATCCCAGATTTACTAGCTGGGAATCATATTTAGAGCAACTTGATTACGTAGTTTTTAATTGCATTAATCAAATGGAGAAGCTACGCCAACAAGAACTAAATATGCAAGCTAGAGTTCATGCTATTGGCTGGGCAGGACTATTTAATGGATTTAAAGGTAAAGACGATCCATCTATTAAATACACTGATTTACTGCCATTCCCAGACAGAAGCAAATCTGAAGGAAATGGCGTATTAAGTCCAAAAACTAAAACTATTATTGAGGACGCTATTAAAAAACGGGAATTGCCAATACAAACATTAACTTCTTTGGCAATGCTTCTGGAAAAATAATTAAAAGGCATGTAGTAATCTATATGCCTTTTATAGCGTCTTTAGCAGCTTTTAGTATTGTTTTTATAGTTTGATATGTTTGAATAAATAATGTTTTTAAACTAGAAGTAAATATCTGTAAACACTGAAAGATTAACACAACAGTCATTATAAGTATGGTTTGTTTGTTCAAATCATCTTCTAGCGAACAAAGCTCAAATGTGGCTTTGTATGAACTATTAGTAGATTTAAGCATTACTAAGTTTACATTTTTAACTTTATTTTTAATATAAGACAAAACTGCATCTTGATTTTCTTCTATCTTCTGGCATATATCATCCTCACAACTTATAAAAATGTCAGTATGCCCATTGCGCTCTAAACAAGATATAGAACAGTTATTTAAAATATCAAGAACAATTTGGCTCATTCTAATAATTGATGTCTACATCTGTATTTTGTCACTCTATCCCAGTAACTTCCACCATAGACAAATAATTCACTAACTCTATCTCCTCCTAAGTTATGCAGTCCTGTTTTTTTTGCAGTATCTATAATTATTGCTACATGATGTGGTTGTACACCACTAAGAGTCATAACAATAACGTCATTGTTTTTTAAAAGTTCATCATCCTCTAATTTTCTAAAATTTGCTTTGGAAAAATTTTCGTCCAATAAATTCCATGATGCATTAGTTGTTTCTTCAAGTGAAAATCCTCTTGGAAAGTCTGGTAATACTATATCTAGCATTCCTTTATAGTAGGCTCTAAGTAAACTAAAGCAATCAGAGCGGTTGTAAACAAACGGCCATTTTAGATAATAATCTATTTCCTTAGGAGAATGAGTATTAAAATTGTCAAAGCAAGGAAATGGATTAATTATGTTGTTTGGATCAAACAAATCCCAGCAATCAAACTCACTGTGATATAAACAATACGCCAACTTATTAGACTTAGCATTACAAATATCAGGAGGACTTAAATATCCAGGCTGACTATCGTTCCAATGCGTGTGATAAACCATTTGAATCTTTCCATGAGATTCTATTAATCCATCAATTTCATCTGGATTAATTACAAACGCCTCATTTTTGTTCTCAGCAATGTTAGAACATTTGTATGGCTTGTCATTGATTACAACACCACAGACCTCTTGTTTTGGGAACTGCTTGGAATGTTTAATAATATGTTCTTTAATATGTTGTGATAATAGCATTACATTACAATACCTAAGTTACTAGGAATATTAGATCTGACTTGACTAGCAGTGATTTTATTACTTATAACATATTGGTTTTCTCCAATTAAAGATAAAACCCATTCTCCGCAAACACATTCTTTAAGATTTTGTCCTGTAGGACTCCAAAGAAACGACTTGTCAGCATATTGTCGTAACACGCTCAAAACATCGTTTACTTCGGATTCTGAGTAGACTGGGCTGCGAACATCCCATTCTACAATAGGAAATATTCCCTGAGTTAAAACTTGACTATAATTATCTCCTAGTCTAGTTTTAGTCGTAGGAATAAGAGTCTTTTGGCTTGTTTGCCAAGTAGGAGTAAGATAAAGAATTGGTAACGTCATGATGCTATAAAATAACCAATTGTGTAATTAAAAGTGGATGCAGCAGAAGATACAATATTTAGTGCTGTGTTTGGAGATAAGCGTATTTCTCTGTTTTGCGCTAAATTAGCCTCTCCTTCCATTCCTTGGGAAGACAAGAAAAATCTAGCAACATTATTAGCGCCATCTCTAATTGTAACTGTTTGTGCAGCAGTTCCTTCTAATTGTACTCTAATATATGATACATAAATTCTATTACTAGTTGGGACAGGAGCGCTAACAACAGTGGTTGTAGTAGCAGTAGTAATAGTATTCGTGATAAATACCATAGATCTATTGCTAACTGATTGCTGAGTAAGTGTAATCAGTATTTTTAACAATCCAATTAAACTTGTTGTGTTTGCATTGTAGTCAATGCTTGCCCAGTTGTCTATAAACGATATATTATCAAGATTTATAATTGGAGCATCTGAAATAGTACCAATAGATACAATATTATTAGCTTCTGTAAGAAGTCTTTTGGTCAAAGAGATTAAACTAGCAGTACCCGTGTCAGTGGCTGCCGAACTATCTGTCGTCGTACCAATAGATGTAATTACTCCTTTTAAAAGTGCAACTAAACTGGCTGTTCCTGTAGTGGCTGCTGTATCTGTTGTTGTTCCAATAGACGCAATATTATCTGTTTCTTGTAATAGTTTTTTGATTAAAGATATTAAAGTAGCAGTACCTGTGTCTGTTGTTGCTGCCGCATCTGTTGTTGTTCCTAAAACTGCACTAACATTACCAATTTGCTGGTTAATAGCAGTAACTGTGTTATCTCCATCAGTGCTTAATAGCCTTTTAAGTAATGATATTAAGCTGGTATTTTGAGTATCTGTAGTAGCTGCACTATCTGATGTGGTGCCAATTGAACTAATTAGTCCTTTCAATAATGAAACAACACTAGCGTTGCCAGAAGTGATTGCTGCGTCAGATGTTGCTCCAATAGAAGCAACATTGTCTGTTTCTACTAACAACCGTTTTAATAAAGCTATAACAGTAAAAGTACCTGTATCTGTTGTTGCTACTGCATCTGTTGTTGTTCCTAATGATGCAGTAACATTGTTTATTTGTTGATTGATAGCAGTAACTGTGTTATCTCCATCGGTACTTAACAATCTTTTAAGTAGTGATATCAAACTAGTGTTTTGAGTGTCTGTCGTAGCTGCCGTATCAGAGGTAGATCCAATAGAGGCATTTAAGCCTTTAATTAAAGACACTAAGCTAGCAGAACCACTATTTGCCGCTGCATCTGAAGTTGTCCCAATAGAAGCAATGTTGTCAGTTTCTTGTAGTAATCTTTTGAATAAAGCAATTAAGCTAAACGTCCCGCTATCCGTTGTTGCCGCTGCATCTGCTCTAGTTCCAAGTAAAGTGTATATATCACTTAATTGTTGATTAGTGCCTGCCACACCGTCTGTTTCAAGTAGTCGTTTAATTAAAGATATTAAACTTGCATTGGCAGTGTCTGAAGTGGCCGAATTGTCAGTAATAGACCCTATTGCATTATTTAATCCTTTAATTAAAGCTACTAAACTAGCGTCGCCTGATGCTGCTGCAACATCTGAAATGCTTCCAATTGATGCAATATTGTTAGTTTCTGATAACAACCGTTTTAGCAACGCTATGACAGTAAAAGTACCTGCATCTGTCGTTGCCGCTGCATCTGATGTTGTTCCTAGCGCTGTAGTAACGTTACTTATTTGTTGATTAATAGCAGTAACTGTATTATCTCCATCAGTTGCTAACAATCTTTTAAGTAACGATATTAAACTTGCATTTCCAGTATCTGTAGTGGCTGCACTATCTGATGTAGTGCCAATTGAAGTATTTAATCCTTTAACTAACGACACTAAGCTAGCAGAGCCACTGTTTGCCGACGCGTCTGAAGTAGTTCCAATAGAGGTAATATTGTCAGTTTCTTGTAATAATCTTTTAATTAAAGATATTAAAGTAGCAGCACCTGTATCTGTCGTTGCTGCCGAGTCAGAATTAGTTCCAATAGATTGATTTAATCCTTTGATTAAAGAGATTAAACTAACATTACCGGATATAGCAGCTAAATCACTGGTAGTTCCAATTGAAGATATGTTGTTAGTTTCACTTAATAATCGCTTAAACAGTGATATTAACGTAAATACTCCATCATCTGAAGTAGCTAATGAATCATTGGTAGTTCCAATTGAAGCAAGTATATTAGATAAATGCTGATTAATACTGTTTATGTTACTGCTATCCCCATCAGTACTTAACAGTCTTTTGAGTAGAGAAATTAAAGTAGCTGAGTCAGTATCTGAAGTTGCTGGTGTGTCTGATGTTGCCCCAATAGTTAAATTAAGTCCTTTAAGTAAACTAACTACACTAGCATTACCAGATGTAGCAGCTATATCCGACACTTCTCCAATTGATGCAATATTATTTGTTTCTTGTAATAATTTTTTAAGTAAAGAAATTATGCTAAATGTTCCTGTATCGTTAGTTGCGACTGCATCTGTTGTGTTTCCTAAAGTTGTGGTGACATTACCAATTTGCTGATTAATAGCAGTAACTGTATTATCTCCATCACTTGCTAATAGCCTTTTAAGCAATGATATCAAACTAGAATTTTGGTCATCTGCTGTAGCTGCTGCATCAGAAGTAGATCCAATGGAAATGTTTAAACCTTTAATTAAAGATATTAAACTAGCATTCCCAGAGTTTGCCGACGCGTCTGAAGTTGCCCCAATCGAAGCAATATTATTAGTTTCAGTTAATAGTTTTTTAATTAAAGATATTAAACTAAATTGTCCATCATCTGCTGTAGCTGGACTATCAATTGAAGTTCCGATAGAATTGTAAATATTAGCAAGTTGTTGATTAATGCCTTGAATATTGCCGCTATCGCCATCTGTACTTAACAATCTTTTTAGCAAAGATATTATGCTAGCATTGGCTGTGTCTGATGTAGCAGGACTATCATTTATACTGCCAACAGAAGTTTCGACTTTATTATTCAGTTCAACAGACTCTAGTACAGACCTTTGTCCAAAGTCTATTAGTCTTTTTGTTAAAGCTATTAAAGTTCCATCACTAACGCTATAGTTAATTTGTGTTAAATCATCGGGAACTGTTATGTTATCGAGATCAGTAATAGTGTCCAGCAATTTGACGGTATCTATAGTTTTAGACGCAAAATCACTAATATCACCAACATCAGCTGAGGAAAATTCTGGAATATGTGGGTTAGCTTCTGTTCCCGCTCCTGATACTTTCCTGTATTTTACAGCACCAGCTCCATCAATATATCTAGCAGAACTCATGATTAAAACTCTAAAGCAATGAATGAATTTATTTTAGCAGTAAAATCTAATACTGAATTACTATAGAATAATTCAACTGGTAAAACTGACTCTTCCCAGTCAGAAAACAAATTAGTTAAAAAATTAGCTCGAACTCTAGTGTAGTAAGTATCTACTGGTAAATTATAGAAAACTGTTGTTAAATCAAAAACTGTTCTAGATTGTTGCCAAAAATTTTCGTCTTTTCGTTTTATTTCAGCAGTGTAACTGGTAGCCCAAGGAGAATTAATATCTTCTTGAAGTGGCTGCTGCCAAGAAACGTAAATATTAAATAAATCAGCATTAATAGAAGATAATTGAGTTGCTGGAATCAAAGAACTTGACATTACTATATTTCTTGGTTTTTGCCCAACAACTGGAAGTACCGTTTTAGATGGTAAATCGTCAAATTCCCATGTCATTATACGGACTCCGTCCAGTCAGATAAGCTGTTGTCAAAGAATATTGCTCTAACTCTTACGTAATAATTACTTGGTTGCATATTTTCGAAAGTAGTAAACAAATCTGTAGTTGTTCTAGTTTGCTCCCAAATTCCTTCTTGTCCTTTTTTGATTTCTGCTACATAGCCTATTACCCAAGGAGATACAGCATTATCTAATAATGGTTGTTGCCAAGACGCAAAAACGTTAAATAAATCAACTTCTACAATCGTAGGAATTCGTATACTAGATAAACTCATGTTTCTTGGACTAGCATTAGCGTTTGGAAGTGCTGTCTTAACTGGTAAATCATCAAATTCCCAAGTCATACCATTCTCATCTCATCAATAAAAGTATATTTACTATCATCATACTCTGCTGCTGTAATTTCATGCATACCTTCTATTGTTTCAGTTACAGGAACTCTGTTAATTACTCTGTATTTTTTAGGTTTAATGCTAGTTCCGGATAATATCCAGTTAGACTCAGGAAGTGGAATCATAGGAAAATTTGAAGATACTACAATCGTTGATATGTCGCTTCCTGCCCCAGTAACTACAGTTCTTTCCACCGCTGTTCCATTGCTTAAAGTAACACTGATTTTGTAAGACTCTCCTGAAATTAACGTTACTGGACTATCTAGCGTAACAGTGTTTTCTGTAGCTGCTTTGATTAATCCTCCATATCTCATCTCTACTCTTTGTGAATCTAAAATATTAATTACGTCTCCTGGTTTAATAAATGCAGCGTAAGCCCTAGCTTTAAAAATAACTGTTTCTTGTTCTAGTCTATCTCCCATTAAAATAGCTACTCCAGCTCGCCTTGCTTGTCCTCTAGAAGTACATGCAATTGCTTCTACTTCTAGTTCTTTAATACCCCATTTCTGAATGCCGATAGGGTCTTCTACTACTTCTACTGTTTTCCTATAAAAATCATTTGGGTTAAGCCAGCTAACTAATGCTATTGTTTTTTTACTTTTTAATCCAGTTCTACTATAAGTAAACAAGCCTTCTTCTACATCAGCTTGCGTAAATTGATATGAAACATTTGTTGGCTTGTCAGCGACGAATGTTATCGCACCAGATTGCCAATAGCTAAATCCTCTAAAAATTGTTATTAAAGATTGCAATACTTGGTACGCTTCTGTTTTACTCTGTAAAGCTATATTGCATTGAAATCTATGTTCTGTACCACCGTATCCATCTGGTACTAATCCATTGCAATACTGGCTAATCTCATATAATCCCCACTTATCTATTTGCCCAATATCAATATAGTCTCCAAGCCCATATCTTGTGTTTGTTAGTAAATCATAAAGAATCCATGCTGGATCAGAAACAGCAAGAGTTGAGTAAATAAAACTTCCGTTCCAAGTTCCACTGTATGTTAATCCTCTTTGCGCTGTAACAGTAGCATTACTGGGTATTTTAATAAGCATGCCAAAAACTTTAAAAGCAGCCGTAGGAATAGATGAAAAGCCACTAGTATTAAATCCAAACGCAGCTATAGCAGTGTTGGGATAACGTAAAGTAGTTGAATTTATTTTTGTGTATCCAATCCATTGCATTTGACGTTGATAACCTTGCTGCTGGGTTTCTTCATTGTCTACTGTAAAATTTTGCACTCTTAATGTTAAAGAAGACAATGTATTTGCAGGTACAGGAATTGCGTAGTCAAACTCAGTAGGAGACGGAAATCTACCACCTATCGTAGTAGATAAAGCAGTCACAAAAGCATTATTATCTTGTTTTAATGAAATTGCAAAACTTAAATTTGCGCCAGTGGTATCTCCATTATCTGGATTAATTCGTTGTAGTTGAAAAGAAAACTTAAAAATTATTAAATTTAGCAAAGTTTCACCTGGTTGAATAAATATGGTTTTATTAACACCATTTGGAATTGATTGTAAAACTTGAGCTGAGACTGATTCTGGAGAAGCAACCTGATCAAATCCTGGAATTTCTGTTATAGCTGCTTGTGTTTGAGTGCCAGTTCTATATCCAAATTGAAAATCTTTAAAGTTTAAACTTCCATTATTGTTTTCTATAGGAGTTTCATCAAGAAAAACATTTCGTAAAGGATTTGAGCCTAATCCTTCTATAGTGCCTTCACAAATAGCTCCAAGAATATAAGCAGAAGCAACACTTCTTCCAGATGGTTTTTGAATGTTTGGTTTACTACTACCACCACCACCGCCGCCTTTACCGCCGCCTTTACCGCCTCCACCTTGCCCAAATATTTTAATTTCTTTCTTTTTTTTAACCATTTGTTTTATTTTTTAAACAAAAAACTAGATTATGCTGGAATATAAGCACTACTTATTTTAGCTGAAATAACATAAAAACCAGAAACCATGATACCGTAAATAATTGGTACTCTACCGCCTTCCTGTGTGTTAGACTGTATTCCACCAAAAGTTTCACTACTTTTTTCCGGCTCTTCTTTGGCTGGTTTAAACAAAGATGCAATACCTGCAAACAATAACACACTTCCCATCAAAATCGTCCAACTAGAAGTAAAAAACTTAGTTCCCCAAATTAGAACTCCACCTGGCGCAATTATTGCTAAAGTAAACAGTGCTGCTGCGCCTACCCACATCCACCAGTTATCTCCACTTCCGGAAATCACGGGAATAATTCTAATACTACGCACTTTTTTTGAAATAGGACAATATAGTTTTTCTCCATGAACATCTTCATACCCAACTACTATTCTATACATCACTCCACGTTTTTCGGCTTGTTGTAAATAATTTAAAAAATTGCTAAAATTGGCTTTTAAAGCTCGCATTAATTCGGCAATAGATTGTATAGCCAGTTCAATTTTATCTGTAAAAATATCGGCTAATTCACCTTCTAGAGAGACTGTAATCATGAGTTATCCAACCATTCCTTTTATTCCCAGCTGGGATAATACAAAAACAGAACAATCAAATTTGATTGTAACTAAGTTTTTGCCTAATGCTGTTGAAGCAAGGGCATTTAAGACCAAAATTAATACCACAAATGTTACTTTCGCCGTGTCTGGAAATATTACAAATGCAACTGAAGTGGACAATTTTCTAAGACAGCGTAATGGGAAAGCATTTAAAATAGAAGGTAGCGACGAACTATATCATTGCACAGAATGGACAGTGCAAATATTAGCAGATAATGTAAATGCGTTTTCTGCAACATTTGAACAAGTAAGGAGTTTTGGAACATGATTCCAAATTTAATGACATTAAATCCTGATGCTTTTATAGAATTATATGAAGTGTATAAATACGATTTAAATGACAAAAACAAAGAAGAAGGAGACCCGTCTATTAAAACAATTAGAATTTGTAATGTTGGCATCGATGAAGACAGTCCGTGGGTAAATTTTGAAGGAGATAAATATTATGCTATTGGCTGTCAAGGAGAAGGATTTGACTTAATTGGACAAGGAGCTATCCCAACTCCAAGTTTAACTGTATCAAACGTTGGTGGTATATTGACTGCTTGGCTAAAGCAAAGTAGACAACCTGGTTACAGGTTAGAAGGAACTTTAGTTAAAAGACATGTAACCCAAAAACGGTTTTTAGATGGACAAATTGATGCAGGCGCTGGAGTAAAAGAGTTGCCTGTACAAACTTACGTAATTGAACAATTAACAGAAGAAAACTACAATAACGCCAAGTTCAGATTAGGGTCTCCTTTTGATGTTGAAGGAATCACTTTGCCAGCTAGAGTAATGGTGCGTAAATGTACTTGGATATATCGCAGTTCTGAATGTGGATACGCAAGCAGTGCTAAATATACAATAACTAACCAGCCTACTAATGACAGTAATGCTGACATTTGTGCAAAAACTTTAGCAGCTTGTAAATTAAGATTTCCAGGACAACCTTTACCATACGGTGGGTTTCCTGGATTAAATACTTACTAACTCTCTAAGTTTTGCTTTTTACGAATTAAATTAGAGTAAATTTCTATCCTATTTAAAAGCTCTAATTCCTTGGATAATCCATCTCTGATTAATCTGTTGGCAATAGAGCTAACAGACTCACCAGACTGCTCAGACATAATTCTTAATACAGCTAAAACGTCTTTGGGTACCGAAACTGAAAATTGTTGCATATTTTTAGATAAAGTGTAATTACTGTAAGCATACAGCATATATAATCTAAATAAAAAGGAGATGCAACAGTGTCTATATTTGCTACCAAGAAGTTTTTACCATTGCCTGAGGTTGAGCCTGAAAGAGAAATGTGTCCTTTAGATTTTCAAGAGAAGTGGGGATTAACAATAAATGAGATGTCTTATGTATTGGGAGTTTCACCTCATACATATAAACACTGGAGAGCGAGAAAAGGGACAAAATCTCATAATGAGATTCCTACAAGCCAGAAATTGCACTGTAAGGCATTAGATCAGCTTTGGAGTATAAGTGGTATGCCCAACGTTAGAGTGCTTGCTAAAAAGTATCTTTAAGATACTTGTTTTGCATCTTATTTATACTTGTGCTTCTTTATGGTGGTTGTTATTCTTTATCTATTCCGAGTTAATTCCGGAATCAATCTAGAAATAGGATAACAACCATTATGACAGAGGTGCTATGCACAACATTAAAGAGACGGTATAGAACAAAAAAGTACAGACCAGTTGACATATTATTAGGTGATTTATCAAGAGAAGAAGTTGCGAAACAATTGCATATGACTTCTCGTACACTTCAAGAATTGCTGAGATTAGCAGCTCAACATATAGAAGGCTTTGATAAATATCTAAATGACGAATGTCGGCTAAATGGTCACCCTATTAAATATCAACATGAACTTGATTTAATAGCAGAAATTTACCGGCTAAGGAGCAGATATAAAGGAGTTAAGGATGGCTCTTTAATGCTCAAAGAAGACCTAATTAATTTAAACGAAAAGTACAAGCAACAACAAATTAAGGAACAAGAAGATGAACAAAATCAGGATTAGAGATGTAGCAGATCGTTGTGGATGGACACCGAAAGAGTTGTTCATCAGGCTGAATAAAGAACCAGGAATTAACGTCAAAACAATCAATGACGAGTTTCCTGAGTTAGAAGAAAAATCGCAGCTATGGTTAGATATTCAAGCTGCAATTAAGCTAGATAACGATACGTTTGAAGAGCCTATTGCAGCTATGCCAGAAGGCGCGATAACAGAAGCGGAAATGGTAGAGACAACATTAGTCAAGTCTCAAACCATTCAGCAAGTATTACAGGCAGCGACAGAAGACACGGGCAGGCAACATGCTCAAATAGCTGGTGCTATTGGAGGAACACGAAATGCCTTGGCTTATATTGAGTCTACCCAAGCTGCTTATCAAAAGATTATCGAGTCTCATCTAGATGCTCAATTTGCTGTGACTAGTGACCTATTAGAAAGTGCAAAAAAAGAGCATTTGAATCTTTTAGATAATTGTCAAGAAAGACTCAAAAATGTGTATGAGTTAAGGCAAAAGCTAGAGCAGAAAAGAAAAGAGATGGCTCAAATATGCAACACAATTACCAACACCAAATTGAGTTAAGAAATATTGACTTAGTTTGTTTACAGCAGTATGTCGAGTTGGTTTATTTAGAGCAGCTGCACCTTGCAGTTGAGCTAGGACAATTGCAAATGTTTAATTACATTATTCAGAAAAGAAAGGAGGTCATTAAAGCCATGTTAGATGCAGCGTTAAGTACCGTATTAAGCAGTGGATTTTTAGGAGCAGCCAGCTATATTGCTGTAGCTACAGCAATTGTTAATCCTGTTGCTTTGACAGCCATTGGAGTTGCAGGAATTGCAGCTGGTGTTTACTTACAAATTAAACAAATTAAAGGAGCAAGATAATGAGTGAGTACGGTAAGATTCAACGAAAAGAAGTAGAAGAAAGCTATGAAATTGATGGCTTAAAAACAAGGACAAGGATTACGTATAAAGAGCCTGAAACTAGTCAATTTGCACAAAACGTAGCTGTACTGGCTACATCTGCTGCAATTATATCAGCATCATTAACAGCTCCAATTGTGGCTGTAAAAATTGCAGATGCAGTTATATCATCTTACAATACTCAGTGTCAAAAATGAACTTTTTTTCAGTTTTTTTATCTGCTGCTAATGACAAAATGGAAGACTTCATATATGGGAATAAGTCTATATTTCCATATATCTATGAGGTTTCTGAAAGAGAATTAGAAGCCATGAGAAAAGATGTTTCTGAATCTCAGGCTAATGCAGCTAGAGCGATCCAATATCTCAAACTTGTTGGAGAGAAAGTAGATGCGGTAAAAGCTGTGGCTGATGCAAACCAGCAACTAGAAATGAAGTTAATTAATACTTCAAAGTACATGGCAAACAAATTTGAAACAATGAAAATGCCAAGGAGAGAATACAGAAAATTAACGGCTAAAAAGAAACTCCATCCAAAGTATCTCATTGAAAGAAGTGCATCAGCAATTGTTAAAGAAATATTGTAACGAGGAATTATGAACGACGAAAAAAGCGATTTACAGCATCATGCTCATTGGATGTTTATTGCGAACCAAGCACTAGTAATTGTAGCTATTGGTGCTTTTACTGGATATTTATCTAGGTATTATCCACCAACAAGTCCGGTGGTAATGACATTGATTAGCTTTGCTTTAATTTGGGGTGCTTTATTTCCCGCAATTAGGAAAATGCTAATGCTAGTTGGATTGTTTTACGCATTAGGACTAGTAGTATCTCACTTAAACTAATATGGCATTAACACTTTTTAGGAAAAAACCACAACAACACAAGCAATTTGTGTTAAGCCCAAGCATTTTGTATCAGCTAATATTAGTTGGCTTTTTAACTGTTGCTCCAGCTGCAACTAGTTGGAGGCAACTAAAAGAAATCCGGCTTGGGTCTTCTGCAATAGCAGTTTTATATTCTATAGCTTTGTTGAGTAAAACACAAAGCCAAATTGATGAAGCTGATAGACTGACTATGGAAAAAGAGCATTATAGAACTGCTTATTATAATGCTTCTGGTAGAAAATATGAGGAATTAGAAGCGACGTTAATTCCAGTTGAACCATTGGCATTGCCAGAACAAAAATCTCATCCACTAGAGCAAGCACTTTTCAATCTCGGTGTTGAAGCCAATGTTTTAGAGGAAGTTGACTCACCCAGCTTCACTAGAGTTAAAATAACACCTAGTAGTAAAGTGCCATTTAGTAAAGTAGCTGGATTAGGTGACACATTGCAGGTTAGCCAAGGATATGAGAATACTCCATTGATAACGCCTCAGAAAGGACATATTGCTATTGATATTCCAAAATCAAGTCAAGAGCGTAAGTTCTGCGAATATTCTGACTATTCTGGATATTTAAATAGCAATTCATTCACTGTTCCAATTGGAGTTAATATTGACAACAACTTAGTTGAAGTTGATTTATCATCTCCGGTTTCAGCACATTTGCTAGTAGCTGGAAGTACTGGAGGAGGAAAAAGCGAGTGGATGATAGCAGCCATTTGTAGCTTACTTACTAGGTTTAATTCAAGTGAAGTTCAACTATATTTAGTAGACCCTAAGTTAGTTGAATTTACCAAGTTTCAAGACTATCAACAAGTAACATTGATTGATAGAACTGAGATGGCTATTCAAACATTAAAAGTGTTGTGTAATACCATGCAAGAAAGATATGAACTATTCAGGAGAAGTCGGTATAAAGATTTGGCTGAATACAATAGATACCATTCAAAATTACCAAGAATAGTTATCTTTTTTGATGAATTTAGTGCTTTTGTTTGCGGAGAATCTAAAAACGAATTCAACGCAGCACTAGCAGAGATTGCACAGAGAGGTAGAAGTGCTGGATTACACTTAATCTTAGCTACACAACGCCCTGATGCAAATGTAGTTACACCATTGATACGCAGCAACATCACTGCGAGAATGGCGTTCAAGACTATTCAATCTCAGGACAGTAAAATTATTCTTGGAGCAGAGATTGGAGGTTTTGATTCTAGTAAATTACTAGGCAAAGGAGACTTGATTTTTACTAATGGAGGAAGCGTTCAAAGACTGCAAGGATTGTATGTTAATGATTGCAATTTATTATTAGCAAATGTTGATACCAAAGTATTAACAAATGAGGCTTCACCATGGAGCAACGAGGGGCTTCACCCATATTCAAGAGAAGCTAGTGAGGAAGATACAGGTGAAGCTATTAGTCCTTTAGCTGAGATGCCGTCAAATCAAGGTTTTATGCAACCAAGTTCCAAAATACTATCATTGGTGAAGCTAAAAATAGCAGAACTAAAGTCTGAGTCAGTTGATGCTACAGAGCCGTTATTTAATGAAATTTGGGGGTTAACGACAGAAGAGAAGCTAGTAGCACTCAGATATTTATTAAACCAAAAAATAGGCAAAGAAAATGCAATTTCTATTCTATGGAATCGCAGTTCAGGAGGTAAACATCATTCCAGATATCAAGATTGTTCTAATACTTATGAAGCCATGATTACTGCTTTAAAACAACAAGGATTTTCTAATGAAAATTGTTGGGGATTTAATTAATCCAGTGATAAAGCTATTTCTGCCGTATTTCCAAGGTAATTCGGTCTTAATTCCAGAATTATCTTGGAAAGTCCCGTAAATATCAATTACGTATAAGGTAAAAACAATGTATCAAGTGTTGAAAGTAAAACCATATAAGCTGCCCAAAGAATACTCTAAATGGGAAGATTTTATTGATGAAATGAACTTTTTTTGTGATAAATCTAAAAAAACAAACTATGGTAAATTCTCAAATGAGATAAACCCAATAGTTAATAATTTATCTATGGAGAAAATTCAGTCTACTCCAGTTTACTGCATTAGAAAACAGCTTTTAGAGGAGATATCATTAACTGACGTTTGTGATAAAAGCGGAGTTTTATCTGATTTAAAAGTTGCAATTCCAATGATTACTGTTTTTTTACCTGATGGCATGGTTGAGTCGCCAACTAACGAAGTTCATGCTACTGTAAAATATGTAATTATTCAACATAAAGAAATAAATGATAAAACATACAAATCAGCAATTTACTGGACTGCAATGGATTCATACAGGCAATTCTCTATTGGAGCCAGGAAGATTAGACATGATGGAGGATACCTAAGAGACAATATTGTTGAGAACGTAGGAATTCAAGACAAAGAAGAGATTGAAAGGAAATTCTTTAAACTGCAAAACTTAATTTTACAATCATTAATGTTATTGCAGATTTACCCTGAGTTATCAGAAGAAATGGCATTTTGTGAGGCACACGAAAGCAAAGGATTTGCTAAAATTAATCATGAATCTTTGTATAGATTGCCACGATGGTTGGGAGTAAAGAAAATAAAACGTATTTATGAAAACTCTGGCAATCATTCTGGAGTACCTAAATCTCCACATGTACGCAGTGGACATTGGAGATTGCAGCCCTGTGGCAAGCAAAACAAAGAACGTAAAACTATTTGGGTTCGCCCAGTGTGGATAAACTATGCTTAGAAACGATAAGTGGATTATTGAAAAGTCAAAGGAAGGGATGATTGTCCCTTTTGAAAAAACGTTAGTCCGTCATGTTGATGAAAGACAGTCTATTAGCTATGGATTATCTTCTTACGGTTATGATATTAGCCTATCAGGAGAAGAGCTTTGCTTGTTTAAGCACGTGGTAGGGTCTATTGTTAATCCTAAACAGTTTCATAATCATGTTGTAGAAAATCTTTCGCTACAGTATGACAAATATGGATCCTTTTTTGTTTTACCACCCCATTCTTATGCACTTGGTAAGACAGTCGAAAAATTTAATATGCCTCCAAATGTAATGGGCATTTGTGTCGGAAAAAGCACTTACGCTAGAGTAGGTATTATGGTAAATATCACTCCATTAGAGCCAGGATGGAAAGGATATTTAACCCTGGAAATTGCTAATTTAGCAGATACAGACTGTCGTGTTTATGCTAACGAAGGAATTGCTCAATTGTTGTTTTTAGAAGGCGATAATTGTCTAACTACTTATTCTGATAGACAAGGCAAATATCAAGAACAACCAGACGCGATTGTATATGCTAAAGTTTAGCTGTTAACTAACGTAGCAATTTCCTCTGAGATTGCCAACACTTTTTGCAAATTAACAGGACAGCCAATATAGCAACGGGTTTTTTCTAATAAGAGAAAGCCCGTATATTTTTCATTAATTAAATACAAAAAATATGATTTAGTAAATCGTTTTTTCATCCAATTCTTGTATATTTTACCTTTTTGGTAATCATCATAATAAACATATTTTTGCTTACCTTCAACCATGTAATTTATCTCTGTGCTAACAATTGAGTAAATATGTTTAGTCTCTTTAGATTGAAGTCTGTTTACTGCACAATGCTCAAACCAGGCACAAAAAGAAGTGGCGTAAATACGATCATTTTTTCTCCTAACCTGCTCTAACAAAAACAATGTAGTACGATTAAAGCCTAGTTTAGTCAAGTCTCTTAATAATTCTCTAATAGATTCTTCTTCTTGTGGTGTAAATTCAGGAGTGTTAGAAGCCTGATGAGATAGGTCTTCAAATTTATTAATTAACAACTTGATTTGGCTTTTAAAATGCAAAAACAACCAGGCAGCCATAGCAGAAATTATTACCGGAGCAGCACTTATTATTAGCTCTGTCGTTATATCGACGACTATCTTGTAATACGTATTGGTTGATTGCTGTTGTTGTGTTTCAGCCAAATACTTTTGCATAAAAATCATTAACTCTATTTAAATAATTGACATTTTATTAACGTTTTGGAATTGTTCCACCTTGTCTTTGCTGGCGTTGAATTTCATTTAACACAGCAGATTGTACGGCAGACCTTAATTGACTTGCATCTAATCCATTAGAAGATGCATTATTACCATTAGATTCAATGTTGATAGGAATATTAACAACATTGCTATTAGAAGTATTTTCAGTATTAATTGTTGGTGCTACTCCTGCATTTACAACACCGCCACTCGAATAATTCATAATTCTGTGGAATTGCTTTTCCTCTGGAGATACAACACCGCCACTCGAATATGTTCTTATCTTTTCTACAATTCCACCATCTGCATGGAATTGCTTTTCCTCTGGAGATACAACACCGCCACTCGAATATGTTCTTATCTTTTCTACAATTCCACCATCTGCATAATTTCTTATTTCAGAACTGCCATTGCCCTTCATGTAATTGCTTGTTCTGTTGAATCGCCGCTCTTCTAGCAAAACGTTATAGTCAATTACTCTATGCAATCCAG
>JACCDP010520990.1_pt1 | contig 28302 bp, 27 predicted proteins | sample 7445841 | NCBI WGS metagenome assembly JACCDP01 (sample SAMN15323441, study PRJNA562643) | freshwater metagenome | isolation source: river surface water | place: USA:Blue River Watershed | collected 2017-08-17 | reverse complement strand
ATTTGTATGGATTTGGTTACAGAATTAATGAGATTAAATCGCAATAAATGTAAGTATTATCAACAAGGTCTAAGAGCTATGAGGCTTATAGTGTCTGTCTTCTAGCTGATTTCGTCCCCCCGTCAGCTTCTGTAGCGTAGGACATCCCCTTCACAAATCTTGTGTATTCCTCATGGTAAATAGGATCTGACTCTAACTGCTCAAACATCTTTGGTAATAATTCGACTTTAGGTATAGATAAAGATTGAATTTGCCCTCTGTTACTATTAACATCTTCTTGCATAAATTTAGAAACCAAACTTGAGAATTTTTGGTAATCTTTAATCGTTTGATTTAATGCTGTTAAATCATATAAATGGCGAATGATAGATGGATCATCCTGTTCATTTTCTCGATTTCTAGTCAAAATTCGCCAAGTTAAAGCACTTAATTTTTCTGCGGCTGTTTCTACAGGTGAACAACAAGCAATTAATGGAACTTCCGGTGGTAATTCCATTGCTTGAGATATAAAAGATATTAAAGATTTTTCTTCAACAGGTAAGATAAGCGAGGTAAATTTGATATCTAATTTTATATAAGGACGAAGCGCAATATCTTGTTTAAAATTTTGTTGGTAAGTAATACTGCAAGTAACTTGACTATTGTTATCACGAGCTTTTATTTCGTTCTCATTCAATGACCAATCTGAACTACTGTTACGAATTACATCTAAAATTTCATTTTTATATTTACTGCGTTCTTTCCGAGTGGGTTCTAAAATCGGTAAAATGACCTTGAAATCAAGGTCTTCTGAAAAACGTTGAATTAAACCAAATCCTTTTGATAAGCTAGTCCCACCCGCAAAAACTAATTTTATACCAAGCTTATTAACAGTAATCAAGGCGGCTATGATTCTCATAGCATACCAATCCTTTTCAACAAAGGAAGGATCAACGCCAATATCACTGGCAATAACTTCTAATAAGCTTGGATCAATAGATGCACTCACAGGATATGGATTAAGCGACGTATTCAAAGGTTACAAATTTACCGTCATAGCCAAATTCTAGGGAAACAGGTTCTTTAACACCAATGACCCGTCCAGTGGGGACTTGGGTTGTCCGTTCCTCGTTGTAAGCTCTGTCATAGCTTGACGGTACAACTTCTATGTTTAAATATCCCAAAAACTCAGTTGCTAATTCACGCAATGCTTTACGAGGCACTAAGCATTTGGATAAAGGTGAGATAACGGCTTTAGCATAACAATTCTCACCAATTTTTATGATTTTGCCTTCTTTTTCTAGCTGATTAAAAACAGTCCTAACTTGGCTTTCAGTAGCGATATCTTTAAAATTATCAATCATGACGACATTGCGCGAAATGTCATCAATGTTACGAGATATTGCGTCTTTTACTGTGCTAAGGGTTTCCATTTTTTTAGTATCTTATTACGGAGATCAGATTAATTCACAAAACCCTGTTATGAGTTTATAGCTTTTAGGTGGACTTGATTTTTATAATAATAGCATTATTATAAAGCCAAAACCTACCCCGTTTTCACTTCTAAATACTTTAAACTATTTTTTGAGTCCATCGCTGGCTGGTGGTTTTGAACTTGTTGTGCTATCTAATCCCAATCGCCCTTCTAGCTCTGCTATTTTCTCCCGCAGTGCTTTTACCTCTTGCTCTAGCCTTTCTATTTTTTGGTCTTTTTCTTCTGGACTCATGATTTGAACTCTACCATCTTTCTTACCTTATGGCAATATCGCTCGTTTTCCTACCTGGGCAGTTACAATTATTAAATAATACTAGCAAAGAGAGGATTAGAGATTTTGTGGCTTAAATTCGTAAAATATTTGATTTTCAGTATAGTTACAGGGATTTTAGCGATCGCTATCACCAACTGTGCCGCCGCACCATCATCGCCACTACGTATTGGTGCGAATCTGTGGACAGGCTATGAAACCCTATACTTAGCCCGCAATCTTGGTTATTATGATCAACAACCGATCAAATTAGTAGATTATCCTTCAGGAACAGAAGAAGTAAGAGCTTATCGCAATCATGAAATTGAAGGAGCAGGGTTATCAATTGACCAAGCTTTATCCATAGCAGCAACTCAAGACAATATTAAAATTATTACTATCATGGATGTTTCTCATGGTGGAGATGTAATTTTAGGGAAACCCGAAATTGCTAATATAAAAGCCTTAAAAGGAAAGCGTGTAGGTGTAGAATCAACCGCTTTAGGAGCTTTTTTTATAAGTCGTGCGCTGGAAAAAAATGGAATGTCTGTGAAAGATATTCAGATTGTTTCTTTAGAACTGACCGAACATGAACGAGCCTATAAACAAGGAAAAGTAGATGCTGTTGTTACCTTTGGTCCAGCTAGAATCAAACTATTAGCAGCCGGAGCAAAATTATTATTTGATAGTAGCCAAATTCCTGGAGAAATTGTAGATATTCTGGCTGTAAGTAAAGAAGCTATAACTAATTCTTCTGATACCATTCAATCATTAGTCAATGGACGATTTCGCGCCTTAGATTACTTAGAAAAAAATCCTCAAGATGCAGCTAGTCGCATAGCTAAACGTACCCAAGTAACGCCGGAACAAATTTTAAACGCCTTTAAAGGATTGCGTCAGCCCAACTTGCAACAAAATCAAAAATTACTCGATAAAAGTGATCCTGAATTAGTAAATAGCATGAGAAAACTTGTACAGATAATGGTAGAAAATAAATTGTTACCAAAGGCAATTGATCCTGTAAATTTACTCGATGATAGGTTTATTAAAAATGCTAAATTATAAAGTGGAAAATCCTAATGAAAAGTTTTCCACTCCCCCTAAGATTTTCAATTCCGTTAATTTTAATCTTGTGCGGTGGCTTATTGGGAATAACATCTTTTAATCAAGAAATTGATGAAACATATAAAAAAACGGAAATAACTACTAAAAATTATGTCCAAATTTCGGCGGGACAAACAGCCAAAATTTTAGATTATTTATATCGAAGATCAGATATTGAAGATGCGGAAATTACTATTATCAGTCAACTTGGCAGTGACCCAAACTTAAATTTAGTCATGGTAATTGATGATAAAAATATTGTTCACCTATCAAACCGTTATGAACTTATAGATACTCCCATTAATAAAACCATTGCTGATGCTTATAGGGGTGATTTAAGGACTGCACGAGAAAAAATTGCAGCAAATGTAATACTTTCTCAAGATAGGCAAAAGCTAATAGCAATTTATCCTATTCTTTTGCAGACTTTGCCCAACGAAATACGCCCTTCTAGAGTAGGAATTTTGTTTTTTGAATATGATCTTACTCGTACTAAACGACAGGCTTATAATGATGCTTTAAGACGATCTCTAATATTTAATGGTTTATTAAGTATATTTTGTATAGGCTTATGGTTTTTCTTTGAATTAACTCTAACTCGTCGAGTTTCTCAGTTAGTTGCAGCTAGTCATAGTTTAGCTGAAGGTGATCTGAATATCAGAACCCAACTATCAGGATCGGATGAACTTACCCAAATCTCCATTGCATTTGATCACATGGCCAGTAAAATTCAGGAAAATACTAAAATGCTGCAAAAGGAGTTAATCAAAAGAGCAATTATTGAAGCAAAATTGAAAGAAACCAATGAACAACTATTTATTTCTAATATCGAACTTGCATCTGCAACCAAAGCGAAAAGTGAGTTTCTAGCAAATATGAGTCATGAAATTCGCACCCCGATGAATGGTGTGATTGGTTTAACTCAACACCTATCTATGATGAATCTTTCAGAAGAACAAAGAGATTTAGTTCATACTATTCGAGATAGTGGTGATACGCTTTTAACTATTATTAATGATATTCTTGACTTCTCTAAAATTGAATCAGGAAATTTGCAATTAGAAGAACATCCTTTTATATTAACAGATATCATTAAATCCGTTTGTAATCTTCTATCTACACAAGCAACTAAGAAAAATATTAACCTTGAATATGCCATTGCTGATGATATTCCTGCTTATCTTTTAGGAGATAGTTCGCGCTTACGTCAAATCTTACTTAATCTTGTAGGAAATGCCATTAAATTTACTGAATATGGTGGAGTTGATCTTTCAGTAAATAGTCAAATAATTGGCAATAATCAAGGATTTCCAGCATATCAAATCATGATGACTATTAAAGACACAGGCATTGGCATTAATAAGCAGAACTTACAAAAACTATTTCAACCTTTTAACCAAGGTGATGCTTCTATTAGTCGTAAATATGGTGGTACGGGTTTAGGCTTAGTAATTAGTAAGAGTTTAGTGGGATTAATGGGAGGGAAAATTTGGGTAGAAAGCCTTGGTAATGTTGCCGGTAATCCTCCTGAAAATTGGGTATTCAATCCGGAAAATACTCAAATTCAAGGTTCAATTTTTCATTTTACTTTTATTACTAAGGAAGTTTTAGCTTCTAGCTTAACCGCTAAATATGCTCACGAAAATGATAAAAAAGAAGGAGAAACCAACAAAATTTATTTAAAAATCCTTTTAGCAGAAGATAATAAAGTTAATCAAAAGGTTGCTCTTATGACTTTGAAAAAACTGGGTTATACCGCCGATATTGCCAACAACGGTTTAGAGGTATTAGCCATGATAGAAAATCAACTTTATGATGTGATTTTAATGGATATGCAAATGCCAGAGATGGATGGTATAACCGCTACAAAAATGATTCGGGAAGCCAATATATCTCAACCTTGGATTATTGCCTTAACAGCTAATGCTTTAATCCAAGATCGTCAAATTTGCTCAGATGCAGGTATGAATGATTTTCTGGCTAAACCACTGGTAATAACCGAACTCACAGAAGCTTTAAAAAAAGTACCAATTTAATTAGATTGTTTCTTAGTTATGTTTTTATATCTATCTAAAATCATCCCACTATTTTTTTACCCTTTAGGATTGGCCAGTATTAGTTTAATCGTGGCTTTGGTGACTTTGCGGAAACGTCCCCGTCTTGCGACTATAGCTATTTCCCTATCTTTAGCTGTATTACTGCTTTCTAGTAATGCTTGGGTGGCAAAATACATGATACGTAGCCTAGAATGGCAAAATATCCCTGTGCCTGAAATCCCCAATGCTGAAGCTATTGTAGTCTTAGGTGGTGCTACAAAATCAGCAGTTTGGCCCCGTCCAACTGTTGATTTAAGTGAACCAGGCGATCGCGTTATTTATGCTGCTCAACTCTATTTCCAAAAAAAAGCCCCTATAATTATCCTTAGTGGTGGCCGCATTGACTGGCGTGGTAGTGGTTCTCCAGAGTCAGCAGATATGGCAACTATACTGACATCCATTGGTGTTCCTTCTGAGGCAATTATCCAAGAACCTGATTCTCTCAATACATATCAAAATGCTGTCAATGTCCGTAAAATCCTGGAAGCTCGTCAAATTAAAAAAGTATTATTAATAACTTCGGCAATGCACACACCGCGATCGCTGAAAATCTTTCACCGTCAAGGTATTAATGTTATTCCCGCACCCACCGATTTTATTGTCAGTCAAGGAGAACTAGAAGAACTTATTAGCAGTCCTAAAGCCGCCATTCTCAATTTACTTCCTGATACAGACAATTTACATCAATTTACAGGTGCATTAAAAGAATATCTTGGTACTTTTATTTATTGGTTACGCGGTTGGATTTAACAATTATAAGTAGTTGTGCAAAATAAATTTCATATTGAGGAAAGGTGCTACGCCACGGTGACAGACGAGAGATACAGAGATTTCTCTTGTTTTCCCCAATGTGCAATTAATTTTTCTCAGGTACTTAGAAGAAGGCAGGAGGCAGTGGTATGGCTAACGCCACGCTTTGCCAACGGCTACGCATACCAATCGAAATACTATTCCCGATTCCCGATTCCCCATTACCAATGAGTAAAGAACTACCATATATCGTCCCATCACCCCAACCGCAAGCTGAAGAAGTGTTTGCAGTTCATCAAACATCCCACGAATTTTATCAAGAAGTTAATGTCCGGTTAGAATTTAAACAACATTGCGAGTGGTATCACAAAACCGCAACCCAAAATCGTCGAGACTTAGGGAAAATGCGGCGCGAACTCAATATTATGTCATGGTTTTGTCGCCGCTAATTGGTGATTTATATTGATACCTGCTAATTTAGGTAATACAGGGTAGTTTTTACTTATCCTGTGGTTGTGATCGGAGTAAATATAATGACTGGATTTAGCTTGGGAAATAATGATGTTGTTTCTATAGACAGAAAAAAGAGTCCGTTAGGGTTTTCGACTTTTAAAGTTATAGAACTGACGGAAAATTTAGCCAACAGAATGGGACAGGAATTTGATAACGAAACCCTTGCAGCTTGGATTTTAGAGGGAATACCATGTGAAGCCATGGAAACAACTGGGGGGGGATGGCAAAAAGGAAAGGTGAGAATTTCGTTAGAATTTATACCTGATGATACAGGTGAGAATCAACCTCAGAAGGCCTCCTTAATTCCATCACTGAAAAGAAATCCTCTTTTAGATGGTTTGCAAGCGGAACTATTGAACAACGAATAACAAAGCTGATTGTTATGCAGGGGGTAATTTATGAATTACCCCTACTTTCGTCGTGTTTTGCTTTAGTCCTAACTTAGATAACTTCCATTTCAAAATCGCGTAAATGAGCTTTAAATTTTTTACTAAACTGGACTAAAAAAGGGAAGTTAGCACTTACAGGTCTATCATGCCACTGAGTAACAACAGCCACTATTTCCCCTTCCGTTCCTTGGATGTCAAAAGCCTGACTGCGATGTTCAGGATGATGATAAACCACTACCGATTCTTTCACACGCACGCGATCGCCTACTTTCATAATATCTTATGTATCTAACTCTTGTTTTTCCTCAACCATCTCCACAGCTATTTTGACTGCAAAATCCAGCATGATTTAATGGCAAACCCAATTTTACAATAGATTGCGCTATTAAGCTGTGGAAGAAACTTGTATATTTTTGATGGTTGTCAGTTGTCCGTTGTCCGTTGTCCGTTGTCAGTAGGAAAAATATTCTCCCCTGCTCCCCTGCCTACTCTGGGCAGAATTTCCGTACTTTTTCGGGAAGTTGGTGACAGACTTGTTGGAAAGATTGAGGATATAATTCCCACCACGCAAATAAACCCACAGAGGTACTTCCCATTAGTAAGAGTAAGAAGACAACAAATAAGACCCAACTCTTGCCTTTAGATGGTGAGATAGGTGTAGTGGCTTCTTCATTCAAACTCAAATTTAACAGGGCTTGGGAACTTATGGCTAAATCTGTTTCTATTAGTGTGGAAACAATTAGTGCTTCTGCATCAGCAACGGCAAGAGGTGAGGGAGAAACAATTTCGGCTGGGGGTGCAGGGATAATTGCCATTGATAATGGTTCAACTACACGGCAAAGAGTTAGCACCACAGAGATATTATCTTGGCCATTCTTTTCATTAGCCAGTTTAATTAATTCCTGGGTAGCAGCTTCTATACTTAAATCACCAGTGAGGACGAGAATAGCGTAATCTTGCCAATATTGTGTCACTAAATTGCGATCGCTCAAACCATCCGAACAAAGTAATAAAATCCCATCTTCCTCTAAAATAAATCGTTGAATCGAAAAGTTAAGAAATTCCGCCTCTTTTGTGCCTAATGCTTGGGTGAGGGCTTTAGCTTCCGGTATTTGCAGCGCTTGACGATATAAACTTTTGCCTAAACTAACTTCTCGTTTAATCAGATCATCATCTACAGTCAAGAGTTGACAATAATTCTGGGTTATCCAATAAGCACGACTATCACCAATATGCGCTAAATAAAGTTCATGGGAATTTTTTAACTGTTCTCCACTAGATGTAATTATTCTTTGGGGTATCTGCAATGACATCACCAAAGTTGTGGCCATCCGTTCCTTACCCTGACGATTTTGCTCATCATTGCGTGACCAGATCACATTATTCACAATTCGCAAACAAGACTCTAGTTGCTGAGATAATAAATTTGGCGTTAACAGTTCTGTTTGTTCTCCTATCTCTGTTAATAAAGCCCGCATTTGTAACTTGAGAGATCGTAGTGCTAATTGACTGGCTACTTCACCACCTTCATGGCCACCAATACCATCACAAATAATTGATAACTGTGGTTTTAAATCATCATCTATATTGTTACTATCACTAGGATAACAAGCATCTTCATTATGTTTAATAACCTTACCTGTATCCGTTGCTCCAGCTATAGTTAAAAATAAAGGTAATTCTGCGGCTGTTGTTAACAATAATTCATTGAGTTGAACCTTAATATTCTCTAAGTCAACTTCCTTTTGACACATCAAATCAACTATTATTTCTAACTTGGGGGCAATGGTGCTTTTTGCCGTTGTCACCCAAGACCACCAAGAATTACCTAAATCTTGTAAAGTTGGTTGTTCTGTACTTCGATGCAATTCTAATAACCGAATACACCAACCTTGAACACATAAATTATCTGCTAATAGCAAGCTTTGGGCAACTTGTAATTCTAATAACGGTGTCCACAATTGGAGAATTTGCCATAACCAGTAAACCTGTCTGAGGGGAGATGCTTGTTCCCAGGAGTCGGTAATAGTTGGGTAAATGCAGCCTGTTTCATCTATAGGGGCATTTTCCAATAGTAAAATATCACCATCTACTTCTGCTAAGGAAGTAAAACCATAAGCTTGGGGAATATGTAGGTGTTCTGAATATAAGCGTAAATAGGGAATAACTATATTTGGCAGTTGGGCGGGTATATCTGGTAATAGTGCAGGTTGAGTATCCAGCCAAATTTGCGGTTTAATGACTTCATATCTGTCAGCTACCTTTGTTTCTGGGGGAATTTGTGCCGCTTGATTGCCAGTTGCCCACAAATAGCGGTAAATTAGTGGAGTTTGACAGCGATCGCAAATAGTATCACCCACTGAGTTAATTGGCTGATCACATTCTGAATTTGGGCAATTAATAATCCGTTGGGTAGAAAGCATAATTAGAGGAGTTCAGGAGTTCATGAATAGAGACGTTCCAGTGGAAAGTCTGTAAAGCAATCAGCAGGAAGAAAGAAGTTAGAAGGATCTAGAATCTGAAAAAGTATTTTTGTTTTAATGATATAAATGCATATTTTTCTTATATTATCAATCCTGAATATTTGTTTAAATCTTTATTTATCAAGGTTAGGACTTACGCACAGGTTACTAAAAACGAACCACAGAGGACACAGAGATCACAGAGGAATGAGAGTTTGAGAGGGTTTATGGGTAAGTTCTCAAGGTTTTAAGTTGATCAAGTTATCAATAAATACATATTTTCCCAGTTTTTGACCTCCACAAACGCCATAAATCCAAAATCTAAAATCCAAAATCGGATGTCTTTCGGTAGAATATTCTTCTATTTGCAAATTAGTTTAAAGGAATCTGGGGAATTATGGCGCGTTTGGCATTGCTGAGTGTATCTAATAAAACTGGTATAATTGATTTAGCTCGTAGCTTAGTAGAAGAATTTGGCTTTGATATCATCAGCAGTGGGGGAACAGCCAAAACCCTGAAAGATGCCGGCATACCAGTTACCAAGGTTTCTGATTATACAGGTTCACCAGAAATTTTAGGCGGTCGGGTCAAAACTCTTCATCCCCGTATTCATGGCGGTATTTTAGCACGGCAAGATGTGGCGCAAGATGTCACAGATTTAGAAAATAATCAAATTCGTCCCATTGATTTAGTCGTTGTTAATCTTTATCCTTTTGAGGAAACCATTGCTAAACCTGGTGTCACCTTAGCTGACGCGGTGGAACAAATTGATATTGGTGGCCCGGCAATGTTAAGGGCATCATCAAAAAATTACGCTCATCTGACAGTATTATGTGATCCGGCTCAATATGGTGAGTATTTGCAAGAACTATGTCAAAACGGGACAGCGTCCCTAGAGTTTCGGCAAAAATGTGCCTTAAAAGGATTTTTACATACTGCTAGTTATGATAATGCCATTGCAACTTATTTAGGTGGCATACAAGGTTCAGAGTTTACCATGTCTGGGACACAAATCCAATCTTTGCGTTATGGAGAAAACCCCCACCAACCCGCAGCATGGTATCAAACGGGAAGCACCCCCACAGGTTGGACAGCAGCAACCAAATTGCAAGGTAAGGAACTCAGTTACAATAATTTAGTAGATTTGGAAGCTGCACGGCAGATAATTGCTGAATTTACCGAAAGTCCCGCCGCGACAATTATCAAACATACCAACCCATGTGGAACTGCGGAAGCAGAAACAATTTTTGATGCTTATCAAAAAGCCTTTAATGCTGATTCTATCTCAGCTTTTGGCGGCATTGTGGCCTTAAACCGTCCTATTGACGCAGCCACGGCGACGGAATTAACTAAGACATTTCTAGAGTGCGTGGTTGCTCCTGGTTGTGATGAGGAAGCCCAGGAAATTTTAACTAAAAAGGGTAATGTCCGAGTTTTGATTTTACCAGATTTGCTAACTGGACCAAAAGAAACTGTCAAAGCTTTAGCCGGTGGGTTTTTAGTCCAATCTGCTGATGATATCATTGCTGATCCTACTCAATGGCAAGTTGTCACCGAACGTCAACCCACACCCAGCGAGTTAGCTGAATTATTGTTTGCGTGGAAAGTTTGCAAGCACGTGAAATCAAATGCTATTGTCATAGTGAGCGATCGCACAACATTAGGTGTAGGTGCTGGACAAATGAACCGCGTCGGTTCAACCAAAATTGCCCTCGAACAAGCTGGAGAAAAAGCCCAAGGAGCATTCCTAGCTAGTGACGGCTTCTTCCCCTTCGATGATACCGTCAGAGCAGCCGCAGCAGCCGGAATTACAGCCATTGTCCAACCCGGAGGTAGTCTCAAAGATAAGGACTCTATTAAAGCCGCAAATGAACTGGGTTTATTGATGGTTATAACTGGTGTACGGCACTTTTTACATTAGGTAATGGGTAATGGGTTTAGCTTAACCGACAAAAGCCCCACGTCTCACTCTTAGAAGCGTGGGATGAATGGCGCGTGAGTGAGGAATTGCCCAACGAACAAAAATAAGCGCAGCTTAATCAGTGTTGACTACCACAATGAGGACAAGTCCATTCACGAACATCTAGGATCAAAAAGTGAGTTAGCGATGAACTACACCACCCTAAAACGCCATGACCACTGAACCATCTCGATTAAACCTGATAGAATCGCTTCTACTGCAAACAGCTACTAACCTTAACTCTGTATCTACTAAGTTGGATAGGGTAGCACAACAGCAGACAATTAATACCCAAGCAATAGCCAGCCTGACTGTAAAACTTGACCGAGTAGCAGAACAACAGACGATTAATACTCTATTCCTGAACTTCTGAATAAGCTGTTACGCAGCTAGATCTAATAATCCTAATGTTGTTATTTCTTGTAGTGCGGGCATCTTGCCCGCAAGAATTATACAAATTAAATGCACAACAGCTTATCAAGGTTGATGACTGCGGCGAATTTCTGTAATTTGATCTGCCACATCTAAGATAGACTGGGGCATCTGAGAACCGGTGAGAATAATATCTAGATGGGAAGGACGTTGAGATAAAAATTCTAACACCTCAGTTTCGGGAATACAGCCAAAATGTATCGCCAAACTTAATTCATCTAAAAGCAATAAAGAATATTTACCTTCATTAACTACCTTTTTGGTGTGTTGCCAAAGCTCTTGGAGAGCTTGTTTTTCTGATTTTTCTAAGTCTGGAGTATCAATAAAACGCAGTAAATCACAGCGAATCCAGTCTAAATTTTGTCCCATTTGGATCGGTCGCTGGTATCCCTGTCCAATACCCCCTTTGAGAAATTGAACTATTAATACTGGTGTTCCTTGCCCAGCAATTCTCAGCGCTTGTGCCATAACGCTTGTAAAAAAGCTGCGTTGGGAACTTGTAAAAACCTGTACCAGTCCTTTAACAGAATATGGTAAACTCAGAGTCGAATTTAGACCTGGGGTTTCTAATTGGGCAACCATAAGACAAAGCTAAATCCTTACATCAATTTAATGATGTCACTAATTTCTATAATTTCAGCATATTTTTATATAGCTAACTCCATTCTGAGCGATCGGCAATGATTTACTATTGTATTAGTCAATTTTATACTTGGGGAGTAGGTTCTCATGAGATTAGTGATTTTAGGAGGTTCAGGGTCAGGTAAAAGCACTCAAGCGCAAAGACTTTCTAAAGTTTTTAATGTACCTTTAATTTCTACAGGTGAAATTTTACGAGCAGCTATATATGGCAATAATCAAAATAATAATTATGGGGAATTAAATGATTTAGTTATAGAAGCTAAACCTTATTTAGAACAGGGAGAGTTTGTTCCCGATGAAATGATGATTGAATTTATTAAAGTTCGCCTTAAACAGCCTAATGTTAATGAAGGTTGGATTTTAGAAGGCTATCCACGCACAGCTTTTCAAGCGGAAGAATTAGATTTTTTATTAGAAGAGTTAGGGCAAAATCTCAATTGGGCAATTTATCTACAAGTTTCCGCAGCAATTATGGTGAGTCGTTCTTTGGGGCGTTTACTTCCCGATGATCAACCGGAAATTGTCCACAGGCGTGTAGAATTATTTTATGATCGCACTATCCCCATTTTAGAATATTATGATCGCCGTCGTCACCTATTAACAATTAATGGTGATCAGTCATCAGAACAGGTACAGCAAGATATTTTAACCTTATTAGGATAATCTATAAAGGTAAGGATTTAGGGAACAGGGAACAGAGAAGATTAAAGAAAAATGTTCTTCATGCTTCATTGTTCATTCTGATAGCGCAGCGTGGCATTAGCCATACTCCTGAACTCCTGAATTCTTACCCATAAAGCAGTAAGCAAAAATTTTGAGGCAACATTCCATGGCTTGGCAGCGTCCTGACGGTAGAAAACCCTGTGAACTTCGTTCCCATAGCTTTGCTCCTAATTTTACCCGCTTTGCTCCTGGTTCGGTTTTAGCTAAATGTGGTGATACCCAGGTTCTTTGTACCGTCAGCGTGGCTGAGGGCGTACCTAAATTTTTGACCGGTAGTGGTAAAGGCTGGTTAACGGCTGAGTATAGAATGTTGCCTTCAGCTACCCAAAAACGTCAGGAACGGGAATTAATGAAATTATCTGGCAGAACCCAAGAAATTCAACGTTTAATAGGTCGAAGTTTACGGGCTGCATTAGATTTTGAAGCCTTGGGAGAACTGACTTTAACTGTAGATGCAGATGTATTACAAGCTGATGCAGGTACAAGAACAATGGCCATTACTGGTGGTTTTGTGGCCTTAGCTCATGCTATTTCCCAATTATTACACCAAGGAGTATTAAAGCGATCGCCTTTAATTGAACAAATAGCGGCGATATCCGTTGGCTTATTACAAGGTGAACCGTTTTTGGATCTTAACTATGTGGAAGATGTAGCCGCAGATGTGGATTTTAATATTGTCATGAATCAAAAATTGGCAATTATTGAAGTTCAAGGAACGGCAGAAGCAAGTAGTTTTACCCGTCAGCAATTAAATCAACTTTTAGATTTTTCTGAACAAGGTATACAGCAATTATTACTTGCTCAAAAAGAAGCAATTCCTGATTGGAATAGTCTATTTTCGTAATTCCTGACCCTATTAAATGGGAATTGCTATAGGAATAATAAGCTGTTAGGCAGCTAAATTGTATAATCATAAATTTCTAAACTCTTGTGGCACAGGCATCTTGCCTGTCTCATTTATACAAAATTAAATGCACAACAGCTTATTTGATTTATGAAAAGATAGGTAGGGCGCGTCAGATATAGCAGGTGACAGTTGACAGGTGACCTGGAATAATCAAACTTTTGTGGTGCTTGTAGGATTGAATATCCCATTTACCGTAAGAATTCAGGTGAGGCAAAAAGATCCCCGACTTCCATGAGCAATTTATCATTTATGGACACAATCAATAAAAGAAGTCGGGGATCTGGGCATGAACAAGTGCTATGGCTGCTTTTCCAACTTATAATTTTATCTCATTCAAAAGATAGAAATTATAATTTTGAGATTATATCTATAGAATCATTAAATTTATGTAAATGACCTTTATAAAAAGATTATGACTGAATCATATTCATGAGTGGAGGCTAAAAAAATGTCAAATCAAATTATCCTATCAGACCTATCTAATTCCTCTGAATTGTTGACAGAATTATCTATAAAAGAACAAGAAGTTTTAACAGGAGGACATGGCTGGGGACACGGCAGGAGACACCATGGCTGGGGACACCATGGCTGGAGACACGGGAGGAGACACGGTGACTGGGGGTGGGGACATGGTTGGTAATTAGGGTTCGCTGAATAAAGCTAAAACCGTTTATTTATAAGGGTTTTGCGGATTTTCCCAACAAAAAAGTGCCAGGTTTTGGCAAATGGAGTCTCAAAACAGTTGCATTTTTCCCTGTCGGATATGGGAAATTGAGGATATCCAGATAGCTGAAACTGTCACCTGTCACCTAAAAACTGTCACCTGTCACCTAAAAACTGTCACCTTGAGACTGAACACTAATCCAATCTAGTAAAATCGGATTGACTAACTCAGGGGCTTCATCTTGAGGGCAATGTCCGACATTTTCTAGAGGAATAAACTTTTGTACCTGGGGAAAATTGGCTAACTCTCTACCTAAATCAATAGGTTCCCAAGGGTCAGCCGTTCCCCATAAAATAATTGCTGGACAAGGTAATATAGGTAGTAAATCTTCCGGTAAAGGGCCACTAGAATAAGTAGTAAAGGCTAAGAAAACATCAGCTGCACCAGTATCTTTTGCTGGTGTCATTAAAATATCAACTAATTCATCTGTTACTGCGTCTGGGTTAGTGTATGCTTGTAACAGAATATTTTTGACTGTTTGGGGTTTCGCTAACTGACTAAAAAAGAAATTGCCTACAGATTTAATAGCTAAAAAGTTTTGCAAAATCGGCGCACCAAAACGTTTTATCCAAGGTAAATTTAGACGTTTGCGATCATGTAATAACCGCAAAGAACAATTTAAAAAAGCCGTTCCTAAGGTCATATCTGGATTAATTATTGCTGCTTGCATGGCAACAATACAACCAATGGAATTTCCGATTAAAAATGCAGGTTCACCCACTACTTCCCGGCAAAAATCCGCTATTTGTTGTCCCCAGGTTTCCATAGTGTAGGTAATTTTTTCCCCTGGTTTGGGTTTAGCTGAACCGCCAAAACCAATTAAATCAATGGCATAAACTCGACAGTTTGCGGCTAAAGGGTGAATATTTTTGCGCCAGTGTCCCCAGGATGCACCAAATCCATGTATGAGAATTACAGCCGGGCCTGTATTGCCTTGAGTTTGGTAACAAATAGGAAAATCTTGCCAATGCCAGATTTTTGTAGAATTAAAGGGGATTGTGGTAGTTTGCATGGGAAATATTATTGTGATAAGTACCTGAGCAAAATTAATTTAACATTTTTAGAACAAAGAAAAATCTCTGTATTCCTTATCTGATTATTCCTGTTTCCTCTCCAAAATATAAAATTTATTTTGCACGACTACTTACATGAAAATCTCATCTCACTGAAGGCTCTAGACACAGTTGATAACCGCCCGCTTAACTTTAATAATCATCAACCAAAACTCAACCAACCAAAAATTTTTTTAACTGTTAATTCCAAGTTTATATTTTCTAAAATTGGTAATTTATCATCACCTTCATATATTTCTATTTTTTGTCCAGGAAATACAGCTAATAAACTTTCTTCTGCTGGATTTAATAACCAACCTAATTCAGTTCCGTAACGGGAACAATGTAATAATTTAGTTAATACTTTTTTCTGTGGTTGTTCAGGAGAAAGAATCTCTATTACCCAATCAGGATGAATTTCAAAGCGGTTAGCAATTCTCCCAGATTCAGTTTTGGGAATTCTTTCCCACCGGAACACTGCAATATCAGGCACAATGCTACTACCACCAAAAGTACAGCGTAGTTCTGGGAAAGCATAAGCAATCTTTAGCGTTTCCACTACTTGATTGATATTGGTACAAAATTTAATCTGTAGACGACTGTGTTCACCTTGTGGCATGGCTTTTTGCAGGATTTCTCCGTTAATAAATTCTGATGCTGGTTTAGTTTCTGGTAATTTGAGAAAATCTTCTAGTGTAATCTGGCATTCAGTGGTTATAGTCATAGTTGGTAACTAGAAAGCATAGTTTTATTATATTGTGGGAAATTTTGGTCTGAACCGCCCCCTAACCCCCAATTCTGGGAGAACAAAAATTTCAAAGTCCCCCAAACTTGGGGGATTTAGGGCATAAAGTCAAGATACACACAAGACTTATCACGATGTAAATACTTGTTTTTATATTTTCTTAAAAATACTGTTCTCATACGTATATCATAAAACCCATATTTCGCTAAAGTAAATCTAGGAATGTCAAATTTCCATCATTTAAAATATTCAGATCCCGAACTTTAATCGGGTGCATAGTATGAATACTCGGCGGTCTACCAAGAAATCTCTAGCTAATAATGCTACTCTTCAAGCATCTCCACAACAGTCAGAAAAAGAAAAAGAATCATTTCCCATTGTCGGGATTGGTGCTTCTGCGGGTGGTTTAGAGGCATTTACCCAACTATTGAGCCATTTACCAATAGATACTGGTATGGGATTTGTGCTGATACAGCATTTAAGTCCCAATCAAAAAAGTATGTTACCGGATATTCTTTCCCGCACCACTACAATGCCTGTAACTGAGGCACAGGAAGGGATGAAAGTACAACCGAATCATGTTTATGTGATTCCGCCTAATGTCACCATGACTATTAACCAAGGCATACTAAAACTCAATCCTCGTGAAAAAACTCGCGGTTTGATGCTGACTGTTGATAGTTTCCTGTTGTCTTTAGCAGATGATTTAGGCAGCAAAGCCATTGGCGTGGTGCTGTCGGGGGGTAATGAAGATGGTACAAGGGGTCTAGAAAATATCAAGGGTGCAGGAGGCATTACTTTTGCCCAGGCGGAAGAACCGGGAATGGTGAGTACCATGCCCAATACTGCGGTAGCTTCTGGTTATGTAGACTTTATCCTCACACCCCAACAAATTGCTGAGAAACTGGCAAACATCATTAGTCATCCCTACATTAATAAATTAGAAACGGTTGAAGCAACTGAAGTCATACCAGAAGGAACAGATCCTTTATTAAAGATTTTTAATCTGCTACGGGCAGCTACGGGTGTTGATTTTACCTATTACAAACAGACTACTTTGAAGCGGCGAATTGAGCGCCGGATGATGTTATATAGATTAGATCAACTAGAAGATTATCTTAATTATTTACAAACTCATCCCCTTGAAGTCACCGCATTATATCAAGATGTATTAATTACTGTCACCAGTTTTTTTCGAGATCCAGAAGCATTTGAAAATTTAAAAACTAAAATATTTCCCATTATTACTAAACAACGTCAAACTGATGATCCTATCCGCGTATGGGTAGCAGGATGTTCCAGCGGTGAAGAAGCCTATTCTATTGCCATCTGTTTACTGGAATTTTTAACAAATCAGGGCATTAATATCCCCATCCAGATTTTTGCGACGGATGTAAGTGAGATAGCCATTGAAAAAGCTAGAATCGGCATTTACAAACCTAACCAAATAGCAGATATTTCTCCAGAACGATTACAACGTTTCTTTGTAAAAGTGGAAAATGGCTACCAGATTAGCAAATCAGTACGAGAACTGTGTGTCTTTGCTAGACATAATCTCATTAGTGATCCGCCCTTTTCCCGCTTGGATCTAATTAGTTGCCGCAATGTTCTCATTTATTTGGGTGCGGCTGTCCAAAAGAAAATTATGACTATGTTCCATTATGGACTTAAATCTATCGGCTTCTTGATGTTAGGTACATCGGAAACTGTAGGGGAATTGTATGATTTATTTACTGTATTAGATAAAAAATACAAGATTTATGCCCGAAAAATGTCATCTACCAAACAAACTATTGAGCTAATTACCAGTAACTATCCTGTGGAAAATATCAAACCAGAAATACCATTAAATGATCCTGCTTGGGATGATGTAGAAATGCAAAAACAGGCTGACAGAATTGTACTAAACCAATTTTCGCCAGTCGGTGTAATCATTAACAATGATTTGGAAATTTTACAATTCCGGGGTCAAACCAGTGCCTATTTGCAACCAGCACCGGGTAGACCCAGTTTTAATTTGCTGAAAATGGCAAGGGAAGAATTGCGGTTAGATTTGCGTACCTGCATCCATCAAGCTAAAAAAGACCGGATGGCAACGAAAAAAGAAGGGATACAAATCAAAGAAGAAAACCAAGTTAGACTGATAAAAATTGATGTAATTCCTTTACAACATGATGGTATTAGGGGAGAAGATTTATTTTTGGTTTTGTTTATGGAATCATCCCCCGCAGTTACTTCTGTACTAGCAGAAACGAGGGGTTTTAAATCTGAACAGGGGCAAAAAAATAATTATAAAAAAAGTATTGCTGCTCTGGAACAGGAATTAAAAGCTACTAAAGATTATCTACAATCAATTATTGAGGAACAGCAAGCTTCTAATCAAGATTTGAGAGCAGCAAATGAGGAAATACTTTCTAGTAATGAAGAGTTACAAAGTACCAATGAGGAATTACAAACAGCCAAGGAAGAAATTCAGGCTACTAATGAAGAGTTAAATACTATTAATGATGAACTACAACGGCGGAATATTGAATCTAATCAGGTAAGTAATGATTTACAAAATCTGCTGAGTAGCATTAATATTGCTATCCTGATGTTAGGTGGTGATTTAAAGATTCGCCGCTTTACTCCAGTGGCACAGTTAATATTTAATTTGATTCCTTCCGATGTCGGCAGACTATTAAGTGATATTAAACACAGGTTAAATATACCAGATTTAGAAGCACAAATTTTAGAAGTAATTAGCACTCTGAATTTTAAAACTCAGGAAGTGCAAGACCAGGATGGTCATTGGTATGATTTACGCATTCGACCCTATCGGACGATAGATAATAAAATTGATGGTGCTGTGGTAGTTTTAGTTGATATTGATGAACTCAAACATAGTACCGATCAACTCAGAGCATCCCGTAATTATGCAGAAGCAATTGTAGATACTGTCCGCCAATCTTTAGTGGTGCTGGATACAAATTTACGGGTGGTTACGGCTAATCAATTTTTCTACGACACATTTAGGGTGGTGCGAGAAGAAACAGAAAATCAACTGATTTATGAAATCGGTAATGGACAGTGGGATATTGATCAATTGCGATCGCTCCTAGAAGATATTATTCCCTACCAAACTCAATTTCAAGATGTGGAAGTTGAGCATAATTTTGAGCAAATCGGCCACAAAGTTATGTGTCTCAATGCTCGAAAAATGCCACAAATAAAAGATGATTCCCTGATTTTGCTAGTAATTGAGGATATTACTCAACAAAAGCAGTTTGAAGCAGAACGGATTCAACTCCTAGAACAAGAACAATCAGCACGGACTGCCGCAGAAAGAGCTAACCGCGCCAAAGATGAGTTTTTATCTATTCTCTCTCACGAATTGCGAAACCCCCTCAATTCTCTGTTAGGGTGGTCGCAGTTATTGCGCTTGAAGAAGCTGGATGAGGCGAAGACTCAACAGGCATTAGAAGCAATTCAACGCGCTGCCCAGGCTCAAAACCTGTTAATTATGGATTTATTGGATGTTTCCCGGATTAGCACTGGTAGTTTGCGTTTGGATGCCGAGCCAATTAACCTGATTCCCGTGATTTCGGCAGCTATAGACGTGGTGCATTTGTCCGCAGAGGCAAAAAATATTCAAATTGAATCAAGACTCAATCCTGATCCTAAAACTTTAGTCGGAGATCCGATTCGCTTGCAACAAGTGGTTTGGAATTTACTTTCTAACTCGATTAAATTTACTCCCCCAGGCGGGAGAATTGATATCAGTTTAGATTACAGTAATTTTCAAGCTGAGATTCAAGTTAAGGACACGGGTAAAGGTATTAGCCCTGATTTTCTCCCCTATGTATTTGAACGTTTCCGTCAAGCTGATGGCAGTAGAACCAAGTCAAATCCTGGTTTGGGGCTAGGGCTGGCCATAGTGCGTCACTTAGTAGAACTTCACGGTGGTACAATGGCAGTTAGCAGTCCAGGCGAGGGTCAAGGCGCAACTTTTACAGTTAGGCTACCTCTGCAAACTCACCTAAAAGCGAGTGATATAGCCGCCATAGAACCTGTTGCTCCTCTTCCCCCCCCTACCACCCCTACCACTCTCAATATCTCCCCTTCTTACCCATCTTTAGCAGGTGTGCGGGTGCTAATTGTAGATGATGAACCAGATATCCGTCAATTATTCCGACTGACCCTGGAGGAATGTGGTGCCGAAGTGACAGAGGCTGAATCTGTCAGGGAGACTTTATCAATATTCAGAGATCGCCCTGGTGGCTACGACGTACTTATATCTGATATTGGGCTACCAGAGGAAGATGGTTATATGCTGATTCGTCAGATCCGGGAGCTAAGTCCCGAAGCTGGTGGACAAATTCCGGCTGCTGCACTGACTGCTTATACTGGAGAAGCCGAGGAAACAGCAGCTTTAGCAGCAGGATTTCAAGTACATATTGGCAAACCCATAGAACCGGATCAATTGGTATCTATAGTTGCTTCTTTAGTTGGAAAGTAAGTTGGTCAATAAAATAAAGAAAAGTAAACAAGGCTAAAACCGGTTTTCCTCGTGGCCTCTGCCTTCTGCCTTTGTTGCTAAATTCAGATCCCAGAGAACCTAACTAGACACAGATAGTCACTCTACTGTTATCTTAAATTGAGGGCAATTGCAACTTTTTTGATAAAGCGGAACTTCATGGGAACGAATTACCGACGGGTTTTACTGAAACTGAGCGGTGAAGCCTTAATGGGCAATCTGGGCTATGGAATTGATCCAGAAGTGGTCGAACAAATAGCCCAGGAAATAGGAGAGGTGATCGCCACTGGCGTGCAGGTGGCCATCGTGGTTGGCGGTGGCAATATTTTTCGCGGTGTTCAGGCAGCATCAAGGGGTATGGATCGGGCAACGGCTGACTATATCGGTATGATTGCCACAGTGATGAACGCCATGACCTTGCAAGATTCTTTAGAACGTATGGGAGTACAGACAAGAGTACAAACAGCGATCGCTATGCAAGAACTAGCAGAACCCTATATTCGCCGTCGTGCCATCCGTCATCTAGAAAAAGGACGGGTGGTAATTTTTGGTGGTGGTTCTGGCAATCCTTTCTTTACCACAGATACGACTGCGGCCTTAAGAGCAGCAGAAATTGAAGCTGAAGTGATTTTCAAAGCTACTAAAGTAGATGGCATTTACGATGCTGACCCCAAACTTCATCCTCATGCCAAGCGGTTTTCTACTCTTACCTACGCCCACGTTTTGGCTAAAGATTTGCGAGTCATGGATAGTACCGCAATTGCCTTGTGTAAAGAAAACAATCTCCCTATTCTAGTATTTGACCTAACGGTGCGAGGTAATATCCACCGAGCAGTCATGGGAGAATCAATTGGCACGCTTGTGGGAGGTTCTTGTGACATTAGCTGAAGCTGAAAGTACGATGCAAAAAACCGTTGAGTCCACTCAACGAGCTTTTAACACTATTCGCACTGGTCGCGCTAACGCGAGTTTATTAGATAAGGTACAAGTAGAGTATTATGGTACACCAACACCTTTAAAATCTCTGGCAAACATTAGCACACCAGATTCTTCAACCATCCTGATTCAGCCCTATGATAAGGGCAGCTTGAACATCATTGAAAAAGCCATTTCTATGTCTGATGTGGGTTTAACGCCCAGTAACGATGGTGTTGTGATTCGGTTGAATATTCCGCCTTTAACCAGCGATCGCCGTAAGGAATTTGTCAAACTTGCGGCCAAGTATGCAGAAGAAGGTCGTGTAGCTATTCGCAATATCCGCCGAGATGCCATCGAATCTATTCGCAAACAGGAGAAAAGTTCGGAAATCTCCGAAGATGAAGCACGAGATCAACAGGATAAACTCCAAAAACTCACCAACAAGTACACCACTAAAATAGACGAATTACTGACAGATAAGGAAAAAGATATCTCTACTGTGTAACTTGTAAAAGGCAAGAGGCAAGAGGCAAAAGGCAAGAGGCAAGAGGCAAGAGGGAAAAATTTTCCCATTACCAATGCCCCATGCCCCATGCCCAATCACCAAATTATATTTACGAAAAATTTACAAAAAATCATAAACCCTTATATATACTGAAGAATCAAAGAATTAAAATCAAAACCAGAAATTCAGCCATTATGTACGACTGTATTATCGTTGGTGCTGGACCTGCAGGTGGAACAGCAGCATATCATCTAGCCAAAAAAGGGCGTTCGGTCTTAGTCTTAGAAAAAGAATCCTTACCCAGATATAAGCCTTGTGGTGGTGGTGTGTCACCTAGCGTAGCTCAATGGTTTGACTTTGATTTTAGCCCCGCTATTTCCGTCAAAGCTGACTCTCTGCGCTTTACCTGGAAATTAGGCGACCCCGTAGAAGCAAAGATTGAAACCAAAGAACCCGTTTGGATGGTGCGACGAGATGTTTTCGATCATTTCTTAATTCAACAAGCGCAAAACCAAGGGGCTAAACTACGAGATAATACAGAAGTTACAGGTATAGAATTTAAAACAGATTATTGGCAAGTCAACACAGCTAATGGACCAGTTACAGGTCGCTATCTCATAGCCGCCGACGGTGCAAAAGGTTCAATGGCGAAATGGCTGGGTTTTAAAGAGCGCAAACGCCGGTTAGCAGGAGCATTAGAAGCAGAAGTTCCCGCCACCGTAGAGCAAAAAACCACAATTCATTTTGAATTTGGCCTAGTCAAAAATGGCTATATTTGGAACTTCCCCAAAGCTGACAGCTATTCCATTGGTGTAGGAACTTTCATTGGTGGTGAACCCCAAGACTTTAAGAAGATTTTAGATGAATACGCTAAATCTTTTAATGTAGATGTCAAAAATAGTCAACAATATGGTCATCCTCTATGCATTTGGGATGGCAACCAAACACTACACACCCAAAATGCTGTTTTAGCTGGAGAAGCCGCTTGTTTGGTAGACCCCTTTACTGCCGAAGGTATTCGTCCTTCCATTTTTAGCGGTGTTCTAGCCGCAGGATTTATTAATGATGCTTTAAGTGGTGATATTAACGCCTTAGCAAACTATAGCGATGCCATTAACGAACAATGGGGAACTGATATGGCTTGGGCGCAAAAACTAGCAGGAGCATTTTACCGCTTCCCTGGTATCGGCTACAAAGTCGGCGTTAAACGCCCCTCTGGCGCTCAAATCATGGGTAAAATCCTCTGTGGTGAATTGCGCTATGGCGATGTCGCCGGTCGTGCCTTGAAGCGGTTAATTCCTGGTTTTGGTTGATTTTAGAAGGCAAGAGGCAGTAGGGGCGAACGGCCGTTCGCCCGTACAGCAGTCAACAGTCATCATTCTCATCAGAAGATTCATCAAGATGATCTTCCTGATCATGACCCCATTGATCTAAGACATCTTTAATTAAAACTTCTTGAACCCAAATTTTCGCCACAACGGTAAGAGGAAGTGCCAAAAATAATCCTAAAAAGCCGAAAAATGTGACAAAAAATAATTGAGAAATTAGGGTGACAGCAGGGAGTAAAGATACTTGATGTGCCATGACTACAGGTGTGATGAAATTACTTTCACACTGTTGAATAAAAAAGTAAAGAACAAACACCGCAACGGCTTTCCAGGGGTTATCTAAAAGAGCGATCGCCATGGCTGGAACTACACTCATAGTTGGCCCCAAATTAGGAATTAAATTCATAAATCCTGCTAACACTCCTAAAGCCAGGGCTGCTTTTACTTGTAAAATTGATAAACCTACCAAACTCATCAATCCGACGGCAAAAACACCTATTGCTGCACCTGTCACCCACCCTTCTAAAGAAACTTCGCATTGTTGTAAAATCCCTGTTACCCGTTGCCGATAAAAAGAGGGAAATACGCGAACAAATACTTTTTGATAAGCATCTGGATTAACTAAAAACATTCCTGTTAAAACCAAGACTAATAAAATTTTGAGAACGACTTCTAAAGAACCAGAAACAAAGGCAAAAGAGTTACCTAATAGACGATTAAATAGCGGTTGTGCCTGTTGACTTAAACTATTTAGATCTGGTATATAGGGTAATAATTGGGGAGGAATATTGTTTCTTTGTTCATCAATCCAACTATTAAAACGTTCAAACCCTTGGGGAACTTTAAAGGTCAGTTCATGAAATTGTTGGACAAAAGGTGGGACAATTAACCAGAAAAAACAGGTCACACCAGCAAAGAAAATTCCTACAGATAATAAAACTGCTAATCCTCTTTTTATCCCCAACCTTTGGAAGCGTCGCGTTAAGCGATTTAAAGTCGTTGCTAACACAACAGCAGCAAATATCAGTAGCAAAACGTCACGCAGTTGCCACAATATATATAAAGATATAACTAAAGCAATCAAACCTATCCATTGACCAAGATTCACAAGCAAGACTCCCAACTTGGTAAGGTGCTGTATTGATGAGGACTTACGGAAGACATAACTGCAACTCTTATTCTTGCGTAGGGGTAGCCCCTACTTTCATTCCCTTTTGCCTAAGTCGTGCTAAGGACTATAATTATTTAAACTAACCTACTTAGATTAGCCCATTTTCACTACACTACCTATATTTTTTTGCTAATTTTGTTGTTGTTTAGGGATGCGCCATAGCAGCAGAATGGCCATAATTACAGTTGGTGATACAACCATAATCAGCGCGTTTGTCACCGTTGGAGGAATCCACAGAGGATCAGCAGACTTAATAAATACGGATCCCAAGGCGGAAAATAAGAGTAGCTTCAACAAAAATCCTAGTTGACTGGCCATAAAAGTACGGGAAGACGAATAATTTTTTCGGTATCTACTAATTTAGACTTTATCCTCTAGTTTCTACAATAGAGTTTAGATACAAAACTTTACAATAAGCAGTGTATTTAGTAATTTTTAGCATTACTACACAAGAGGTGAAATTATGCCCGTAGAAACTAATAATAATAATAAGATGAAACAGCCGAAAATTAGACAATTCGGCGGCGGGTTGCTGATTTTATTGACTTTTTTGTTATTACTCAACTTGATAGTTCCCAGTTTTTTGGGAACCCGATTGCAGCAAGTTCCCTATAGTGATTTTATTGATCAGGTAAAAGCGGGTAAGGTGGATAAAGCGATTGTGGGAGGCGATCGCATTGAATATGCTATAAAAACTAAAACTGCCGATGGTAAAACCGTTGAACAGATATTTCGGACTACACCCGTGGCCATTGATTTAGATTTACCCAAAATTCTCCGGGATAATAATGTTGAATTTGCCGCACCACCACCAGATGAAAATGCTTGGATTGGTACTATATTAAGTTGGGTCGCACCGCCATTAATTTTCTTTGGAATTTGGGCATTTTTAATGAGTCGTCAAGGTGGAGGACCAGCAGCATTAACAGTAGGCAAAAGCAAAGCGCGGATTTATTCTGAGGGCAGCACGGGGGTAAAATTCCCAGATGTGGCGGGTGTGGATGAGGCCAAAGCAGAATTAGAAGAAATAGTTGATTTCTTGAAAAATGCCAGCAAATACACAACTTTAGGGGCAAAAATTCCTAAAGGTGTATTATTAGTTGGACCTCCTGGCACTGGTAAAACATTACTAGCAAAAGCGATCGCAGGTGAAGCGGGTGTTCCCTTTTTCAGTATTTCCGGTTCTGAATTTATTGAATTATTTGTAGGTGTTGGTGCTGCCAGAGTTAGAGATTTATTTGAACAAGCCAAACAACAAGCACCTTGTATTGTCTTCATTGATGAATTAGACGCTTTAGGTAAATCTCGCGGTGGTCCCGGTGGTTTTGTTGGTGGTAATGATGAACGGGAACAAACATTAAACCAATTATTAACAGAAATGGATGGTTTTGATGCTAACACTGGTGTAATTATCATCGCTGCTACCAACCGTCCTGAAGTTCTCGATCCTGCTTTACGTCGTCCCGGTCGTTTTGATCGGCAAATTGTGGTAGATAGACCTGATAAAATTGGTCGGGAAGCAATTCTGAATGTTCACGCCAGAAATGTCAAATTATCAGAAGATGTAGACTTAGGAATTATTGCCACTCGTACCCCTGGTTTTGCCGGTGCTGACTTAGCAAACTTAGTCAATGAAGCCGCATTATTAGCCGCCAGAAATAATCGCCAAGCGGTTTTTATGGCAGATTTTAATGAAGCCATTGAACGTCTAATTGCAGGTTTAGAAAAACGTTCTCGCGTGTTAAATGAACTGGAGAAAAAAACCGTTGCTTATCACGAAGTTGGACACGCCATTATTGGTGCATTAATGCCCGGTTCTGGTAAGGTTGAGAAAATTTCCGTTGTTCCTCGCGGTGTGGGTGCTTTGGGTTATACAATCCAAATGCCAGAAGAAGATCGCTTTTTAATGATAGAAGATGAAATTCGCGGTCGCATTGCGATTTTATTAGGAGGACGTTCTGCGGAGGAAATCGTTTTTGGTAAGGTTTCTACCGGTGCTGCTGATGATATTCAAAAAGCCACAGATTTAGCAGAAAGAACAGTAACAATTTATGGTATGAGTGATAAACTCGGTCCAGTAGCTTTTGAGAAAATTCAACAGCAATTTATTGAAGGTTATGGAAATCCTCGTCGTGCTATCAGTCCTCAAATAGCGGAAGATATTGATCACGAAGTTCAGCAAATAGTCGAAAATGCTCATCATATTGCTTTAAGTATTTTGCAAAATAACCGGGATTTACTAGAAGAAATTGCCCAGGAATTATTGCAAAAGGAAATTCTTGAAGGTGGTTATTTACGGGAAAGATTAACTCAAGCCAAAGCACCTGACGAAATGGCGGAATGGTTGCGAACTGGTAAGTTAAATGGTGATCAACCCTTGCTACAAACTCTGTTAGTTTAGTGTCGAATAAATGTAGGGGTTTAGCAATACTAAACCCTTATTTTTTAGGCTTTTAATTTTAATTGTCAGAATCAGGATATCTGGTTACTGAGCGAAGTCGAAGTACAGGATTTGAGGATTTACAGGATATAAAGTTTATTAATCTCTATAAAAAGCGGGGTTTGGTGGTGAAACTCATAACCCGACTGGTAATTCATTATCTTACGTATTTTTTTTACCCTTTGGGTAGATATGGAAAAATGAAAATATTATATGTTATATTAAATTATGAATATTTCAAATACAATTATTAACCAATTAAGAGGAAATTCTATGTTACAAACTATTCAAGGAATCTATAAAAATGGTAAAATAGAACTTTCGGAAGTACCAGAAGGAATTACTGAAAGCTGTGTTTTTGTAACTTTTTTACCAACTAAACCTAATACTTGGCCGGAAATAATTATGCAGCATCAAGGTACAGAAGAAAGTATTATCTTTGAATCCTATCGAGATGAATTATCACCACCCACAGAAATAGAATTTTAATTAAATTTTAATTATGGGTTATTTATTGGATACTTGTGCAGTTAGTGACTTTGTTAAAGGTGAAAAAAATACATTAATTAAAATTAAATCTATTTTTCCTAGTGAGATTTTTGTTTCATCATTAACAGTCATGGAAATTAAATATGGTTTAGCAATTAATCCAGGTAAGGCAGTAAAAATTAAGTCTCTCATTGAGACATTCTTATCATCAGCTACAGTTTTAAATTTTAGTTCACAAGAAGCAGAAAAAGCGGCAGAAATTAGAAGTATTCTGAAAGTTTTAGGTTCTCCTATTGGTGCTTATGATGTACTTATTGCAGCAACAGCATTAAGTCATAATCTGATCATTGTCACTGCTAATGTGCGAGAATTTCAACGAGTACCTAATTTACAAATCCAAAATTGGCGGGTTTCAGAGTCGGAAATCTGAGTTTGATTAATTGTCAGAATCAGGATATCTGGTTACTGAGCGAAGTCGAAGTACAGGATTTAAGGATTTACAGGATATTTTATCAAATAAAAAGTTTTGAAAAACTACTTATATACAAGATCCCCGACTTCTTTGTTTATCTTGTTCATAGATGATGAACTGATGTGAGAAGTCGGGGATCTGAGTTTGATTATTTGTCAGAATCAGGATATCTGGTTACTGAGCGAAGTCGAAGTACAGGATTTAAGGATTTACAGGATATTTTATCAAATAAAAAGTTTT
>JACCDP010108895.1_pt1 | contig 28322 bp, 9 predicted proteins | sample 7445841 | NCBI WGS metagenome assembly JACCDP01 (sample SAMN15323441, study PRJNA562643) | freshwater metagenome | isolation source: river surface water | place: USA:Blue River Watershed | collected 2017-08-17 | reverse complement strand
ATTAGAACCAGCATTAGAACCAGCATTAGAACCAGCATTAGAACCAGCATTAGAACCAGCATTAGAACCAGTATTTGTTTGTTGCGTATTATTGCTAGAAACAAACGCACCCATGTTCTTACTATTTTCTACAACGTTTAGTTTTTTCAAAGATTCCATATATTCAGGATATGATTCTTCCAAAAAGGTGAAAGCATTTGTATTAATCGTCATTCCAGTCATCAAATCATTTATTTCTTCTTGAAGAGCAATGATCTTTGCTTTGAGATCTTCAAACTCCGTCTTCATTGTCTCTTTTGTAGAACTATTGGCATTCTTAAACGATGCCTTCAACTCTGCAATCTTCACTAAAAGTGGTTGAATCTCTTGTATTTTTCCATTGAGTCCAGTATTGCTATTTGCATTGTTCTTTGGTGTATTGTTTGGTGTATTGTTCTTTGGTATATTGTTTTTTGGTGTATTGTTTTTCCGAGTATTGTTCTTTGGTGTGTTATTCAAAGCTTCGTTATTGTTTAGATTTGAGGTATTGCTTCCATTGACAGAAACACTATTATTTGTAATTGTGCTTCTGTTATTACTATTGTCGTTGCCAGAAATGTCAACAACTTCCTCTATTTCAACTTCGTCAATGTCCATTTTCTAAAAGAAATCAAGATTTTAAAAAGAGGTATCTTGAGCGAGGTTTTGAGATCCACTCAAAGCCTGATTTACCTTCAGTTGTTTTGTAGGGAATGCCTGATTGTATTTCTGCTGTTTCGTAGCATTGTTAAACAAGAAAGGAGACAGAGACCAGTTCTTTTCATCCGCCTCTACACGGCAATCATAAGGACCTCCACGAATCAGCACTTTGGGCATTGCCAACTCGGAAACCATTTCTGTTGTGGGAGCCTGTCTTCTTACAACGGTGCTATTTGCAACATACATATCACCATACCGTCTAGGTTCATATTGATCTCTATCGCATGTTCCAAGAGGTCTATCCAAGCGTCGGAGAAGGGATTCATTATCAATAGAAGAAGCATAGCGAGTAGGAGGATAGAACTCACCTCCTGAGGGGAAGACCATATTGGGAGGAGGCGTAGGAGCCTGTTCAGAGGCTCTTCCTGAGTTCACATACTCCAAACAAACCTTCGCCCAAGGACGAGGATCCAAAGGCAAATCTTGACTAGGACCTTGCGGAAGAGTGTGACGAAGGACAGCCGTAGGATCCCAGTGATATTTCAAACAAACAGGCGGAAAAAAAGGGTTTAAGGGGCTCCCAGCAAACGGCACTGAACTGACAGTGGAGTTGCCCTCACGAGGTGTTGGATCTGATGATGTTAATGTAGGATCTCCAGAACGAAGTTCCATCTTCTATTCTATTCTACAAGTTTATTCGGCACCAAACCTCACATTTTCTCCAGTGTTTTGGAAATCACGAGATGCATTTTTATAAGGAGGAGGAATGATGACTGGATTCTTGCCCAAGACATTCACAGTGGGTTGCGCTTCCACAATCTGAATCGCTGCATTCCATTCACATTCTGTATTGGTAATCGCTGTTCCAGCCGTGTCAAACCAAACAAAATTCAACTTGTCTAACTTGAGTAATGGTGGATTGAAATAGACAGGGTTTTGGATAATCGTCTGTGCATAGTTTCCAAAAGTGTTCAAGAGAAGTTTTGCATTGTATCCCAAAATAGAACCCGTAGGCTCATTGGTCTCCTTCAGATTTTCTTTTCCACCAAAGTCCATGCGATTCATGTCATATTCAGGATTCAACTTCAGGTAAATATAGTCATCCAAGATCTTGAAGAAACTCTCGGCTCTGTGAATAGAGGCATAGTTCGTATCCTTCTTCGCATATCCTAAGTTATAGCCAAGACCCCAGTCATCTTCTGCTCGCAAATACAAGGGTGTCAAAGAAGAACGCCACAAAATAGAAAAGGTAATAGACTCTGTGTAGTTTTGTCGTGTTTTGGCATAATCGGGAAGAATATAGGTGAGGAATGTATTAATATAGTCAAACATATTGGATTGAACAGTTGTAGTGATAGTATTGACGATTTGAACATTGGTGTTGTATTGATTAAATAGAGTTGTATATTGTCGCAAAAAGTCTCCAAACCCTGCAGATGTAATATTAGAACCAGGAATATTTTGAGAAGGGTTATACCCAAAGTTTCTGTTTGTAAAGACAAAGTTGGAGTTGAAACCAAGAAGTGCGTTGTAATAACTGGGATTAAACTGTGCTGTATTGGCTACACTTGCGGTTGCAAATACAGGCTCATTACTCAAATCTCGTAACCTCACAAATCCAAAATCATACCTCTGTGGAAGATTAAATCGTAGTAGAACTTGTGATTTTTCGCTCGGTGTATAACTGCGGAGAGCCAAATAATAATATGGTTCGGTTGTATTGGAATTGGGTAACAAGGGGACATTGAAAATATAGGAGTTGAAGTAATACCCACTAAAGTTGACATCAGACACTAAAAAGCCATTGGAGTTCAGATTGTAGGGATTCACAGGTAATAAACCACCCGATGATTCAAAGCCCCATTTAGGATTCGTGGAGTTGCTCACATCTTTTATATAGGCTGCCTTTGTGTTGTAGCAGAACATCTGAGAATGAGGGAACTCAGGATATTCTAGACCCGAAAGATCTGTAATAGGATTCACAGCATTTGCAAGTTTTCTTAACACAACTTTGACAGTCGGATAAAACATTTGCCACGCATTTTGCACAAGCACAGGAGCATCTGCATTGTCATTACGATTGCCCCAAATGTAGAAGGGTTGATTGAAGAAAGCCCATTTACTGCCCAAAGCACCACCTACCAGATTTAATGCAGAATAAGGTGTCTCTGCAGGAGGTGCCGTTGTAAAGACAAGATCAGAGTAGTCTACTTTGGCTGTAAAGTTGGGAGCCGTTCCCGTGACTTGTCGCACTTTGTAAAAGCGTTGTGCAGAGTTTGTAAGATTTGGAGACAAGTTTTCTTGTGTTAGAAGAAGAACCTCATCTCCAATCCCTGGAACTGTCGTGGCAGCCAATGTTGTATAAGTGCTAGGTGTTAAAGAGTTTACTGTAATCGTATACGTTTCTCTAAAGGCAGAGGATTGGGTCTGATTCACCCCATAATAGATATTGAGTGAACTTCCTGAACCCGTGATTGGCAATGAATAGACTTTGGAACTTGTAGGAGGTTGCACAGATTTGACTGTAGTATATCCAGCAGGATAGGTATCTTCAAAGAAGGGTGTTGCCAAGTTGGGTGTTCTATAGGTCTTGGCAACACCACTGCCTGTTGTTCCTGAAATGACAAATCCATTGGTATCATTGAAACTGAATGTATTCACAGAAAATCCAAGGTCTGGAATCACAAAGGTTGCAGGGACTCCAATGTCAGACAGAATACCACTTTCCACGTTGTAAGTTTTGATGCGGATTTCATACTGGCCACTCACAACTTTGAATCCTAAGAAGGCATAGGATGTGGAGTTCCCTGCTGCAGCAACAAGAGAGGTAGCCTCTACAACAGGATAAATGTTGTCCACTGTCAAGGAAAACAGGTAGGTAAATGAGCGATTTGTTACATCATAAGGATACGAATAGAACTTGAAATCTGTTGATTGAATCATCATTGTTCCTGAGACATCTGCATAGATCTGGGAGGGTATGTAGTTAACACCCGACCAAGGTTGCATACCAGACAAATCTTCCACAATATCTGTCCTAGATAAGTAATGAAGAATCGGCGTTCCTATAGGAATCGATTGCTCGTAGGCACTCAAAGTGTAAGAGATCCCTGTAGGAGGACCAAACGGCGAGTTAACAGGAGGAGCATTTCCAGGGAGAACAATGCCTCTCCTGTTGGGTGCTGCTTTCCCATCAAAATAGAAACGGCCTGCACTCGCATCACAGACATAAGGATAGGTTGTAAGGCCGCCTGTTAAACAGCGCATATAAGTGATATTTCCTGCAGAATCAAACGGCACAACAGAATAAAAGTTATTGTTATTATTTGTGAAGGTGAATGGGAGTTGATCAAATCCTGTAATAATACTTTGAGTAAATGTTGGATCTTTATCAAACTCATAATAGGTTCCAAGCAAACCATCAAATCCAAAGTTGATATCTCCTGCATTGGCATAGACAGCCTTGGATGTAAAGTTGAGTCTTGCCACAGCATTTGTCATGCTGATCTGATCGCTAGGTGTTGCATTAAGTTCACTTGTCAAAAAGACACCCAAATAAGCAATATTGTCATTCTTATCATTGTTAATAAAAGCACTGCGGAACATGATCTTATCCATAGACCATTGACCATCCGAAGGAACAAAGGAGAATCCACAACATCCTTGACCCAACTGAATATTGTTGTTTGTAATACTATAATCATAGTTACTGAGTGGAATATTGAAGGTCCTTGCCAAGTTGTAGGGAGAACTGTTTGGACTGAGATCTGTGGCAGGCACAATCGGATCTATGACACCATCAGGATCAGGTATATAGACAGGATTATACCATTGCACAATCTTGAACTGTCTATAAGGAACAGTTGTAGGTGTGTAGTTAGATTGATTGTTGGAAGTCAAAAGAAAGTTGTTGGCTCCAGGATAGAAATAACTTTGGGCTGAAGTGCTATAAGGACTTTCCACCTGGAAAAAGAAACCACTTGTTGGATCACAACGCACCAGAGCATTTGGTAGGATATTGTTTGTTGCCAAAGAAGGGACAAACCCTACATAATCCGTCAAATCTGTGGAAATATCATTGGTATCGTAGCCAATAGGCACATTGCTAATGGCCAACCCTTGGTTCACTTCATTGCCCGTTGGATTGATACCCCAGAGATTGCTGGATGTAGGCAACTTGATAAAGTTTGGATCATTCACTTGCGCATAGTTATAGTTATTTAAATTGAAGGAGGGGTCTGCAAAAGGATCAAATCCCGTAAGATTGTTCGTGAGGGTTGTGAAGTTTGTACCATTTGGATACCAAAGAGCAAGTTGAGCCTGCATGCTCTGGAAACTTATATTGGCAGAGCGCAATATAGCATAATAGGTTTGACCTGCATAGGCCGTCCATACAAGAGCACCTGAAGTATCATTTAATGATGTTGTAATCACTTGTTTATAGCGAAGAGGACTTTCGTTTCGTTCATTTCCAGACAAATCAGCCATAAAAGCGGCTCTGTCCTGATACAAAAACAACTTCAGTTCCGCAGGAAGTTTTGTTGTGCGAGGGACATTGACAACACTCAGAGCCATTTGATGGGTATACGCTGGTCCAGAAGGTGGAGTTGGTGGCAAAGGTAGATAGAACACAAATGGATATAAAGTTCTTCGCACATCCAAAGGAATCGTATTGGCTCCCCATAAGGCCAACGAGTTGGAAAGATCAATACCAAAGTTTGTTGGAATAGTAACATTAGGATTGGAAAATCCATAAATATTGGAGAGAGATGCAAAGGGAATATTGTCCATTTTCGCATTGGAACTGTTGAAGACAAATGAATAACTGTTATCAAAGACACTCACAATATTGGCATTATACGAAATGGCATTGTAGGCTGGGTATCTATATTGCGTGGGCCTAGGCAAGGTTTCCACTTGGAGTGTTTGTCTATACAAAGAACGAAAGCGGAAGACAGTATAGCGACCTGCTTGTATGGGGCAAATGATATCCCCTGCTTTTCTCCGAATGTCTGTATAGATATCCCCATCAGCATCAATAAAGGGTGAGGTGAATTCAAAATCATCTGTGGAAATCTCATAGGGATAGTTGCTTCCTGCCAAAAAAGGAGGTTGATTGCTTGCTCCGAGATTCATCGGATATCCTAGTAGACCCAAGGTAGGATCCAAGGGTAGATTGGACATATTGGGCCACAAGACAGTGCCTGCTGCATTTTTTGCAGGATCTTTTCTGTTCACTTCAATGATATTGCTAGTAAATGGAGTTGCTGAACTGGCAATCACATTCGTATCATAGTTGGAACTGACACCAATCGCATTCAAAGCATTTTGAATATTCACATAGTTGTTTGGGCTTGTAAAATACACAGGAGCAAAGGTATTAAAGTTAATACCAAAATAAATCGCCAACTGTGTTTGAATATAGTCATACATGGCATTGACAACGGACAAAAGTTGTGAGTTCAGAGTTTGCAGAAGTTGGTATTGCTGGGCCGTCAGATTAAAGGCAGCCAGTTGCTGAGCCAAGAAGATCGCATATTGTGTATTTAGCAAGTTTACAAGTGATGTGCTGAGAGAAGGTGTTTGAATAAAAAGACGATTATTAAAGGTTTCATAACTTACAACATACCTGTTAATCAAATCTTCACGGAATGTTCTGGATGACCGATAAATATCCAGGGTCGTTACATTCACATTGATCATTTGTTGGACGATTGTATCATTCACACCTTGGAAACCATAGACAATGCGACTGAAAATCGTTTCATCCGGTAAAAGTGAACTTGTGTTGATATTTGTATTGAGTTTGTTTATACCATAGAAAGGGTCTAGCACATACTCGCGAAGAACAGGATAGTAATACGCCACCTTTGTCTGCGCTAAACTTGGGGTGAATCCAAGAGTTGTGGTTGGCCAATAGCGCGTTGTAATGAATGTTCTAGTAGGGGCTGCAGTATACGTGCGGTTCAAACTATCATAGAAGAAGTCTCCTGGATAGTTAAATGCAATGCTAAAATCACCCGTGGAAACAAACAAAGGAACAAACTGATTGAAACCCCCAGGATAATCAAAAAAGAGAGGAGGTGTATTCAGTTGCGTATTCAGTTCCGCAATCAGTGAGTTAATATTGTAAGTTCCATCACGAATGCGTTTTGTTACATTCAATGTTCCTTGGGATATCCCTAAATAGTTGTATAAAATGCGACCAAACTCGTTGATAGTAATCGTTGTATTGCTCTTGTCCTGACGAAAATACAAGAAGGAGGACAAAAGTTTCATTTGGACAACTTGTAGACTGGTTATGTTTTGATACACACGCGGCAACCTGAGTGTTAGTGCAGCAGGAGTAGGATACACGTTGCGATCACGATCACGACTATTTAACATAATCATGCTTGTCACGGGTTGCTTGGGTCTAGATTCATCTTTCCATGTATACGCATACGACAAATCATAGTTAGGTCCATCAAACGGCAAAGAGATATTAAAAGCCTGATTATAGGAAGAGTAATTCACATTTTTCTTGAGATCATTCACTCCGTATTGAAGCATGGCCCCCGTTGTCGGGAAGTTCTGGCCACCTGCTTCATTTAGTTCCAAGTTGGTTGCAAACTCCACAAAGTTTGGTAGATTCTCTTTGGACGATGTCGTGGTTGTTACAGAGCCTGTGTCCGTGTCGGAAGGTTCATATTCTCCCTCCGAATCTGATTCCGATTTGTAAGGTGTATATTTCCGAGGCTTTTGTTGCGCATTTTCATAAATTTCATAGGGGCGATAGAATTTTTGATTGTTTGGAAGCATCACGACTTCACCTCTACCTTGGTAAAGTTGAAAAGCTTGGAGTGTTTAGCCTCTTCAAGAGAAAGGATCCAGCCAGACACTCGCTCCTAAATTATTGTTTGCCAGGACAGTGTAGTTCGTTTCACTGCGCGCAAACAAAGAAAGGCCTGAAAATCCATAAGAAAAAATATTTGTGCTACCATAGTAATCCAACGTGTCTAATCCCGTAGTAGATGCCACAATCAGTGCAGATTGATTTCCACCTGAACTAGTTCCTAAGTTGCCACTGGCATCACGTATCCACAAAATCTTTCCTTTTACAGTGCTGGCAGCAGGCAAATACACCGCTTGAAGAATCTGTTTGGATGGAGATGCTTGAACATTTACATTCGCAATCGTCTGTGTGGAAATCCTAGATTGTATGTCAGGAATATTTGTTACTCCAGTTGCATTCAGAAGGTTCCCTCCATAATTCACGACATGCCATTGGTTTCGCTGTTTGTCCCCCACAAGTTCAATCTCTTGATAGTTTTGATTGATACGAAAGCAAGTGGCTTGATTCTCAATCTCAGCACCCCCAGATGTGCTGATAAAGAGATTGTTTGTTGCAGCCTTTCCATTTACATCCTTAATCACTAAATAGGGTCCTTGTGCATTATCTGATGTGAAAGATGCAATAGGGGGGAGAACAAGAGTTTTGCTTTGCGTTGTTAGGTTAACAAACAGCATAGAGTTTGTTGTTGGAACTGAAACTGCAACAGAACCTGGATCAGGGGATTCTTGAACAAAATCATTACTATATGTCATATTGAGAACAGTGTAAATATTGGTGGGATATTCAAGGAGTGTGACACACCATCTTGGAGGAACAATCCGATTGGGAAACTCATAATATTCTTCAGCAGTTGTTGTTTGTCTCCCTAGTAATTTCACACCTGTAGAACAATGAAGAGAGAATCCCTCGGTTGCAGGATCTTCCACAAAGGCTTTCAAATACAGAACACGACCAGCAGTATTTGCACTAGGAGGACTTGCTGTCAATACAACGCCTTTGCCTTGTAGACCACAACTCACAACTACCATGGTTGTGCTTGGACCGACGATTGTAGAGGTCGCCATCTATTTGATTAGAGATCTTGAAAAGAAAGAGCAAAGGTATCCGTAATCACTTTGGAAGTGTCTATGGAACTTACATAGGCATCATTATACACTTCAAAGAAACTAGAAAAGGCAATAGAGCCTTCAATAGGAGACTTAATAATACAATACCCATTCAGTCTTTCATTTTTTAGAAGTGAGACAGTATTATTGATTGTTAAAGTAGCATTGTTCAGTTTATCATTGTAAAAGGATGTGCTAAAAAGATTCAGGGTAGAAGGGATTATAGGATTCATACCAAAGGTGGGTGTTAGAAAACTGGATGTGTTCAGTTTGGATGTTGTCAAGGTTGATAAGAAAAATGTGCTTGCTATCATATCACCATTGACAAGGAGGTCATACTGAGAAGGAATGGAAGCAGGTATGAAATTACATGCAGTATAGTTATAACTCAAAGTGTTAATCCCCACTTGGTTTGTAGGATTGTTGATAAAAACTTGTTGAGCAAAATGAAGTGTGCTATACGTTGGGTTTGTGAAGATTCCCGCGTCTTTTCTTCCTCCTACGATAGCAGGAGATTGGGATGTATCATTAAAAGGAAAATTATCCTCTCCTATTGCTAACGTTAGAGGATTCAGAGATATTATTTCTCCTTCCGAGGGAATCGGAAAAAAGAAACTATTTTGCACAACACCAATCACTTCAAGTTGCGATGGATCTGGCTTAGTAGGAAGAATCGCAAAATCCTTTACAACAATACTGCTCGCATAGGTAAGAGATGAAAGATAAAAAACCTCTTTGTTTATTGAAAAATGTAAGGGACCAATAGCAGAGTAATCTAAATCTGTAGTAAAATACAAGGATCCACTAATATCTACATCATATTGAGGTGATGAGATCATAAATCCCAGTCTACGAGAACCCGCATCTAGAAACATAGTCTCTTGAATAGATAAAGTTGAAAAAGAAAGTGGTTCAATCGTGAAGAATTTGGATGTGCTAAAGAGTTCAAACAGGAAGGGAAAAATCTGAGTTCCAGTAGACACAATAGCAAAAGGTGTATCAAACAATTGGTATTTGGAAACTTCCAAAAGATTTTTCACTTGAGGATTTGTTAGATTTGCTTGATTGGTAGAAAACATCTTTGTTGTAATGGTGCTAGCAAGGACAGTAGCAGCAGAGATTGTGCTAAAAAGCAAAGGAACAGATTGAAGTTGAGATCCATTTCCCACAAAGTTTCCTTGGATTGTGCTTGCTGAACCAAGTCTATTTGTCTTTAAAAAGAGGGAGGATAGACCAGTTGTAAAAAAAGAGCGTTGGTCTATTTGAAACTTTGGATAGGATGACTCTAGAACATACGAGGGGGTTCGCTGTATTGCCTCTACAGCAACAAGTCCTGAACTAAACCGATAGGTATCAATCTGGTTTACATTGAAACGAGAAACTTGAATATCAGTAAAGGCGCTTCCATTTACAGATCCAGATGTTGTATCATAATCTAGTTTCACTGTATCTGAAAAAAGAGTTGTCCCTACTATCAAAGTGGATGCACGAAAAGCAATATATGGAGAAGAAGTAGTAATCTGTAATGTGCTAACTTGAAAAGAACCAACATCATAGTCTCCAATCTCTGTGGTTCCGAGCACACTCATATTTCGTAGAACATTAATAGTTTCTGCTACACCCACTGTGCTGAGAGTCACTTGTCCCTGTGCTCGTAGAATACCACCAACAAGACTACTCAGTGTAGCATTGTTTACAAATAAATCACCTTTTGTATTTTCATCTCCTATAAAAAGATCTCTACCCACCCCTATATTTTGATCCACAACTACACTGTGCAAAATAGCACGCAAAGCAGAAAAACTTTCCAGATCAGCATTTGTAAGAACTGTTGTAGACTGTCCAATATTTATATTTCCTCCAACATCAACAGTTGTTCCAAGGGTTAACAATGTTTTTCCTGTAGAAAGGGTTCCATTGATAATGAGGTCTGATGCAACTTTCAAATCTCCTGCTGTTGAGAAAGATGTTCCACTAGATAGAAAATCTGTGAAGAGTTGATTCGTAGACACTGTTTTTCCAACATTGAGTGAAGAGTAAAAATAGAAGTTATTTTTTATGGACAATGAACTTTGAAGAGTTAAAGAACTGTAAAAGATTGCTGTCTGAGTAGAGATAGAACTGAGAAGAGTCAGGCTTCCTTGCACGGTCAAGTTAGATGTTGTAAATGCTCCTGAGAAAGAAGACACTTCCTGGGGAACAAAAAGATTGGATGCTATAGTTAATCTTCCACCCACGGAAAGATCTTTGATAGTGCTAAACAACCCTGTCGCCAAGACACTATCTTTAATATCCACAGTTGTTATAGAAGTGCTTTTCTGCACATCCAGAGTCTCCACTTGAAGTGTGGATTGTGTATGAAGTGTGCTTTGTAGAATAACTTCTCTGCCTACATTTATGTTTCCACCGATTCCTATGGACGAATAGCCTGTAACAAAACTAGAGAGTGGAAAGAGAGTATCCACAAAAAACGACGAAAGGGTAGACATTCCCCCACTGAGAAAAACTTGCTTGTCAAACGAAGCATTTCCATAGACATTGAGTGTTGACTCCAAAAGAATAAATCCTGGGGTGGAGAGATTTCCAATAACAAAAGGACCTGTAAGTTGAATGGAGTTGGGTGTTTCTAGATTTTCAATCGTGAGGTTAGAGACATATTTTATTGCAGTGCTCATCACATCCAGATAGATTGTGCTGAGTCTCGTTGTTTGAATGTCTGCTGCAGAAGACTCAGGTGTTTGACCTGATGTATGGAGAATCTGCCAGAGCGTAGAAGTCCGGAGCGCCATATTCACAAATCCATAAGGTTGATTGATCACATATGTATTTGTGTTGTCTATAAACTTCGCGCCTCCAAATGTGCTGAGAGTGACTTGAAGAGTAGAGGAACCCGTAATATCTCGCACATTGACTTGAAAATCCGGTGTATAAAACGTGCTCAAGAAGACATTTGTCGGCCGATCAAATCTTTTAATCAAAACAAGAGATGTGCTCGGCGTGATATAGATATTTGAAGACGCCATTCTGTTATGAAGAAGGAGAAATGCTAGAGCGTTTGAACTCCGAGATACCAAGAACCAAGATTGATTCTGTTTGTGCTAACCACTGTTGATACATAGGCAGTGGAAGCATAGAATGTGCTTGGAATCGTCAGTGCTTGAGGAATCATAGGTTGTGGGCCTCCATAGACACCAATCGTTTGGGAAGGACCAAACACAAGAGCATTGTTTAGATTCAAAATGGAAGAAGGGTAATAGGAAACTGTGGCGGCAGAGATGAGACGCTGACAAGCAGGATCAGGAGCATCTTGGAGTAGAAGAACATTGTTGTCTATGCCAACTTTCATTGTATTGTAGGCATTGCTCATAGAACCAAGATTGAAGATCTCAGAAGAGAATCCTCCTGGATTAAACCATGTGATTCCATCTTGACTGTGACGGATTCCTGAATCTCCTCCTGCTATGAAGATTGATCCATTCCAAATCACAGAGTTGGCTCTAGAGGAAAAGATAGATCCCTGACATAGGTTCCACCCATTGAACTGTGGACCATTCACAGGAGAATACAGGAGACTGTTGGCATTGCTCACTGCGGCTACAATGATTTTTCCATTGGTGGCAAGAGAGTTGATTGCACCAGAAAACGCAGACGCTTTGTATGTCCAGAATCCACTAAACGGATTCCCTGTATTCAACGTATTGTAATCATTCACAAGAAGGAGTTGAAGGTCACCAGGGCTGCCATACGTAGATCCTCCTGCCAAAAACAGGGTATTGCCTGGAATGGGAATCGCAAGCAATGCATAAATTTCATAAGCGCCTCCTGGTGGAAATGGTGGGGCTGAATAGTTAGGGCCAGAGCGATTCCAGGTCATACTGTCAAAACTTTTGTATAAGAAAAAATCGCCTGCACCTCCAGCAAGCCATACTGGGGCATTGATGCCTCCATAAATCACAGTGTATCCACCACAAGGGCGAGTAGGACTAGATCCTCCATTAAAAAGGTTGGAACCTGTGCCCCCCACACCTTCCCCCCAAATCGCATCAAAGGTTAATCCATCGGGGGACCGATAGAGTATGTAGTTGGAGGCTGCACTGTTGCAGTTTTGGATCTGTCTTGCAACCGAGTTTGTGCCAACTGCAACAAAGATAGACCCATCGGAGGCCATAGACCGAAAGACATCTGGTGCAGGAAAATTATTATAGGAAAGTTGAGCCACACATTCGTAGTCGTAGTTAATATAATCAGAATAAGCGATTAAACCATAGTTTTGATTAGCGAAAATGTAGGAGCCCAAAAAATATTGGGGAAGATCTCGTTCAGGCAATACAATACTAAACTTTCCTGGCAGTGGAGTCACTAATGTGGTATTTCTTGAGACTCCTGGTGTAAAATATCCATTGTAAACAAAGGTATCAGGTGTTGTAATATTTTTAAAGATATAGTTCATATTTTTCCACGTTGCCCCGTTCTCACTAAAGAGAACATTGCTTGTTGTTGCGTTACTCGTGACAAAGGCATATGTTAAAGTGCTTTGGAGAGGTTGCAGTTGTAGACTTTGTTTGATTGTGGAGGAAAAAGATAGAGTTGTAAAGTTCACACCAAGACTCTCCACATCCAAGTTGTAGTTGGGTTTTGTATTGATTCCCACAGACGATAGTTCACGATTGACAAAGAGTGTGCTGTTAAACTGGAGAGTTGATTGATACGGTTGCACAATATTAAATCGTCTATCATATATCTCGGATTCACCTAGGAAAAACTTTCCTGATTGGGTAGAAATATTTCCTGAAAGAATTTCAAATGTTCCATAAAGAGACTCTAGAATATTCTCATCAAAAGCACTATTTAGAACAAATGTGCTAACAATAAGTTTGTTCGCTCTTAGCGTTTGCGCATTAAGAAGAGTAGTAGGAGGTAATTCAGAGACGGCTAAAGTTCCAATGACACCCAAAGTTGCGGGTATAGGATCCACCACAAGATCTTCATTGACAGCCACACGACGAGTAATAGAATCATTAGCACTTCCATAAAATCTTACATCATTCACAGTCAAAAGATTGGAGGCTGGATCTGTTTGTAGAAGATTTGTTCCAAGATTGGTTTCAATCCCACTCGCATTTCCATCTATTGTAAGGGATCCAATCTTCATAGAAGATTGGTTATTTATTGTTCCTGTGTAAAAAGTGCTTGCAAACAAACTACTTGTTGCTAAAAACCCATCATAAAATATTCCCAAACTTTCTGTAACAAAAATCTCATAGGATGAAACCTGCTTGGGATACTGAATATTGGAAATAAGACTTCCATCTCCAATGTAAGTTCCATCCAATATATTCGCCAACACATAACCTGTAGAAAAAGTGCTGGCAACTGTAATCGGGCTACTCAAAAAATAACCAAGTGGTTTTACTTGAAGATTGTTTGGTTCTGGAGTTACACCAACACCCATTCCCTTGGAAGCAACAAAATAGTTATTATTGATTCTCCCCATATTCAAAACTTGCGTAGACAAAACAGTCGTGCTCAAAAATGTAGGAAGAGGATTGTCAGAGAAAGTGAGAGAACCACTTAGATCAAAAGAATAGGATGTTTTTGGAATATACCCAATGGTAATACTGCTGGTTGCTTTCACTGTAGGCAAAGAAGATTGTTTGACCAAAGCCTCACTTCCTACAAAAAGGTTTCCCGTTGTGAAGTTGTTGGCCACTAAAGAACTTGGTAGAGCAATAGATGAAATCGTGAGTGTTCCATCACAATAAAGGTTCCCCAAACCCTCTATATTTCCTGTCACGATTGTTTGGGTTCCTGGTGTTAAATCTTCGTTTGTGATGATTTGTGTTAGAACTACATTCCCTGTTGTAGAGAGATAGGTTGTTACCGATAATGCTGCATTTGTATCTATCTCTGGATTCAATCCTCCCTCTACTAACATATCTTGAGCAACATTTACTTGAAAAGAAGATATTCCTAAACGAGCAACACCATCTCCTACAATATTGAGATTTCTAAAAATGGTCAAATCTGTTCCAGTAGAAAAAGTCCCTGTTGTCTGATTGAGAAAGTCTCCAGTCAGTTCATTTCCTCCAAAGTTCCCACCCACTGTGACAGTGGAAAAGAAAGCAATCGTGGAGTTGTTTGCATAGTCGCCAAATGTTTCTAGAGTTTTGGTGAACAAACTACTTGTCACCAATGTTTCACCGATTGTTAAAAGAGTCAGAGGGTTTGCTGCTTTTTCACTCCGAGCATTTCCACCTACAGTCACGGAGTCCTGAACAAACAGTTCCACTTCTTTTAGCAATAAAGATACACTAGGGTCTTCACCGATATTTATGTCTATTCCAACATTCAATGCTCCTGAGATAGAGGCTTCCAACGATGTGATTGTATTTTGAGAAACCGACATGGTTTGATAGGCACTCACTGAACTTTGAAACACAGCATCTCTACCCACAAACAAAGAGCCTATTTGTGTAAATCCACCAATATTCATAGAACTCAGTGTTGAAAGGTTAGAAGTGATGTAGAGAGATCCACCAATGTTAGTTTGGATTGTGCTGGATTGCACTTCTAAACGAGTTCCCACTAAACCATCTTGTAAACGAATGGAAGGCGTTGATAAAGATCCTATCGCAGAGGCTAGGCTAGAGATAGAAACACTTGAGATAGTTGTGAGAGCAGAGTTCACGCGAAAATCATCTTTTACCTCAAGACTGGAGTTTAAATAGACTCTTCCTTGAATCTCTACCGCAGAGGAAAAGAAGGCACGATCAAAAACAGAAAGAGACGAGACAAACTCCACTGTTCCAAGAGAGCTCACATTTGTATTGAGAGTAATCCCTTGGCTTTGCACAAAGTTTCCTGTGACAATCAGATTTTCCACAGTCAATGAACCTGTAATATCCTGAATAGAACTCGTCACTGCCGTAAAGAGTGTGCTTGTTGTCAGATTCAGAAGACCTGCTGAAACAAACTGGTTGCGAAAGGGAAAACTGTTTAGAAAAGCCCATGCATTTGTGCTATACGTTTGTGCCGTGACAAATCCTTGTGGTTGATTGATAAGAGTAGAAATAGATCCATCAGAAAAGATTGTGTTTGCAAATGTGCTAATCACAATCGGTGTTGTAAGAACACCTATGGAACTTGTTGCATCACGAATAGAAACTGTTTGTCCAGGATAGACAACTTGATTGAGAATCACTGGAACATAGGGACTTTCTAAGGGATCTACCTGCACAAATGTTGTGCTGGGAGATACATAGATCGGATTGGTTGCCGACATCTTCTATTTATATAGATTGTATTGTAAAGTTAATCAATGCCGCATTCACAGTTTGTGTTCGCAATGTATCAAAAAGACCTCGTGTGCGAGCATCAAAATCAAAGAGAGGATTGGATGTATAGATCCCAACACGTTGCGTGGAGAGATTGATTGTGAGAGCATTATTAAAAGTCAATGTAGAGACTTCAGAATAGATCGTATTTTTTCCAATCACAGTATGAGAGTTTGCACCTGAGTAAATAGAAAGATTGCATGAGTTCAAAAACACTTTGTTAGGTTCCGAGACCTCTACTGTATCAACTGTATATACAGCCGATGTAAGAGAGGATGCTGCAACAGTTCCATTTACTTGGAGATAGGAAGAATTCAGAGTTTGTAAAGTATTGATTCCAACACCCCAACTATTCGGATTAGGCCTTGTTATAGAAAGTGTTTCATTTACATACAGTAATACTTTATCGTTTTCAGTTGTAACTTCTATTTTATTTGCAAGACTGGATATATTGCCCCAGGAGGGTGTTTGGATTGTGGTTGCTCGTAAAAATGTGCCAACTTGAAGAGTAGAAACAGTGACTGTGCTTAGAAACCTCCCTTCTGGTAAAGGATCTCCTTTGTAGACGAGTGTCGTTACAGAAACATTTCCCTCTACTGTCACTGTGTAGTTCTGGAAAGGTGTATATGTATTAATCATTGTTTGACTGGAAAAGTTCACAGACAATGCTTCATTGAATGTTGCGAGCGTGGACTGAATACGCATAGAGGGAAGACCATAGTTGAAAGGAATAGAACGCTGATACAAAGTAAATTTTGGAAACACTAGAAATGGACTTCGTTCTAGAGAGAGCAGTTGCTGGGAGTAAAATGCATTCCCTATTCCAAACACCTGTTGATTTGCAAATCCTGAGTTGGATGTGCCTGCAGTTACCCAGGTGGATCCATCTGGACTTACCAAAACAGTTTGTGTGTTGGAAAGTGATTCGCCAACAGCAATAAAGACACTTTGTGCTTGATTGTAAGTAACACCATATCCAGCAGTTCTGAAGGCATTTATACCTGCCCCTGTCCAAGTTAATCCATCCACAGAGTATTGAATATTGGAAGTATAATTTGTATGTTCTCCTACCGCAACCCAAAGTTCACTTCCATAAAAAGCGTTTCTTCCATAAGCGATTCCATAGCCCGCTATGTCAAACCCTCCTGATGTAATAATTTGACTCCAAGATATGCCATCCGTGCTATAAAGAATAGATGCTGCAGGATCATTTGTTCCAGAAGCAGTTTTGGCTGATCCTACTGCTAAAAGTGCAGTATTTCCCATGCCTTGCACATAGCCTTCTGCGACCCCATACCCTGCTTCCTGGAATCCAGCATTGGGACCAATATCTGTCCAGGTGTATGCATCGTCGGAATACGCGATGGTTTTTCTGGAGTTGGCAGCATTGTCTGTAAACACACCTTCTCCTACAATGACAGTGCGATACAAACTAGAGATTTGGGCAATCCCTCTGCCACCATTGGGTATTGAAGCAGAATAGTTTGTTGCAAACCAGTTTGCTGTGTCTTCACTGTATTGAATGTTGGCTGTGCTTGCAACTGCTTTTCCTGTTGCTAACCAAAGAGAGGACAATGTAGATAAATAGACTTCTTTCACCGCATAGCCTGCAGGAGAGAATCCTCCTGTCACAGCAGGAATCCAATCTGTCAAGTTGGAACTTCGCGCTATAGTCTTTTGCGGTGTTACTCCATCTCCTACAACAACATAAGGATAAGTAAAGGTGCCAAGGGTGGATGCTACTCCCACACCATAACAGTTTTGTCTAAACACATTGGATGTATTGGAAGCAGTTAACAAACGATTGGTATACATAGCAGGAAATCCACCTAAATAGAAAGATATAACATCAAGGATTTGAGGTTTTGTAGGTGTCAGAAAACTAAAGGCTCCTGTTCCCACAGCGATTGTGGAAGTAAAGCCTGTTGTTACTGCATATCCTGCACCTATAGAGACTGTGCCACTGGAAAATCCGCCTGATACAATGGGTGACCATATAGTTGCATTTGGACTTGTAAAGATTGTATTGAGATTGTTGGAGGATTGAGCCCCTAAATACCACAGTGATTGATTGGAAGCATAATACGCTGATTGAATTCTTTCTACTGGAAATTCATAGTTATAGCGAAAGTTCCATGTTCCACTATTAACGCTGTTAGCACGAACAACGGAATTATCCGAAACAATAAGCCAATATCCATTTGGATCACCTGCGGGTGCATAGACCATATCTTTGGGACTGATGAAAAACCCATAGTTTGCAACATAACTCCAGTTCGCTCCATTATCACTACTGTAATAAAGATTATACCCCAAAGAAGGGTTTGTTGGATCTAATCCAAAGCCCCACCATCCAAATCCTCCTATTCCAGGAGGAAACTCCGTTGGGAAATATCCAAATCCAAACGCACTTAGATTAATAGTATCAGTATATGTGGGGGACCTGTAACTTTCATTCCAACTGACACCGTCACTAGACCAGATAATATTTCCAGGTGAATAGTTTTTGGCGATAGCAACTATATTTGCTGTTTTGATTTTTTGAACACCCGCATTTCCATAAGAAAAGGTTGGAGTGAAGTTCAATCCATCATCACTCCATAAAAGACTATCAGTATTTGTTCTTCCCAACCCTCCTACCAAATACCGAGGGCCAACTAGCGTAGGACCTGACATATAATAGAAGATAGCAACTGTTAATCCTTCCGCCCGATCTGTTACATTTCCATCTGCATCTATTATATTTGGAAACCCCCCAGAAGTAACGGGTTGCCATGTTCTTCCATTTTGACTATATTGAATCGTTCTATTGCATTGAGAGTCGGCTCCTGTTGCTAAGAAAAAAGGTTCAAACTGGTTGTTATTTCCAACAATATCATTTCCATAATACTCAAAGGATGCATTAGACGAAAGATTCCAAATGGATCCATTATTGGTTGCTTGTATGTTTCCTTGTGTTCGTGAATCAACTCCAACTCCAAGTGTTAGATTGACAGTGGAAAGAAAATCAGAAGCATACAGAAATCCTTCCGAAGTTTGAAAAGAACTCGTCAACGTGCTTGCAGCTGTAAAGAATGAACTACCAAAATAGACGTTTTCTGCACGAATGGAGGAAACATACATATTGGAACCAAAGTTTGTGAGATTTGTAAGAAGAGATGCATTTCCAGCAAATGTATTTGCGGTAAACGAAGATGCATAAGCAACATTTGTTGTCACATTCACAGAAGATATTCCAGAATCAAATCTGGCTGGAACATTAACAACAAAATACCGATTCAAAATATCAAATGCTTGAATACCACCTTCAGACAAACTGAATCCATAAAGTGCTGATGGGAATGTCAAGGGAAGTGGTTGCCAATTTTGTCCGTTAGGACTAATCTGTATACTATTTCCTGATGCATTGCTTCCCACCGCAAAAAATGCACCAAATGCAGAGTTAAAAACGATTCGTTCACATCCACCGCTAAATCCATTTGCCATAATCGGTTGCCAGTTTGCAGCACTTGGAGTTGAATAAAATATAGAATAGTTCGCATTTCCTCCAGAAGGAATGCCTCCTATCACATACGTATTGTTTCCATAGGCGATTGTTTTGAAAGTGGTCATTAATGTATTGATAAAAAAGTTAAGATTTGATGAAACATTTGACCAGTTTGTAGCATAGTTACATTCCGTGCATCGTATCAGGGTCTTGGAACCCCCACTTGTTCCAACAGCCCATAAATCAGTTACAGGTCCCGTGGTGATATCTGCACAATCAAAATCAAAAGGTGAGGGAGTGGCACTGGATTGATACCAGTCTGTTCCATTGGAACTATACCGAATGCCAAAGTTGCCTGCTCCTCCATTTCCACCTGCTATCATGATTGCACCATCATTAGGATTTGTTGTGAATCTGTGAAGCAAAAGACGTTTGCCTCCAAGCGCACTTGGAGCATTGGAAAACAAGGTGCCTGAAGCCACTGACCAGTTGGATCCATCCGAACTGTATTGAATCGTATTTTGTGCCATTCCTACACCCTGACCGGTAGCAACCCAAATAGGGGGTGTTTGATTCTGATAGGTTGTTGACATATAAAGCACATCACGACCTTGACCGCCCAGTTGATAAGGAGGTGTCGCTGCTGCACTTTCTGGAAATCCACCTGAAACAATCGGATTCCATGTGCGAGTTTTATCTGTGCTGTATTGGAGTGTGCCAACAGAGGTTGAGTTTTGACCAACAGCTACCCAAAGGGAGTTGGCCTGACTATACGAAGCACCATAACAAATAGAACTGAATTGCAACGGATTAGTGACCCTTCTGAAATCTACAGTTGTAAATGTATAAACATTGCTTTCATTTATATTACTTCCTAACAGAAGTAATCCGCTCGCATCCACAAGTGGATTTGTAAAGTTAGAACTTCCAATAAGAAATGTGCTTAATAGATTTGTTCCTAGCAGCGTTGATATTTGCGCAGTGCTGATTGCTTTTCTATCTCCAAAAAGATTGTTGTCTATTATTCTGGAACGAACATTCACTGTGCTTGCTTTCAAAAATCCTGAAAAGGCTGTTGGTTCTCCTACTTCAAACGAGTTTGGAAGTGCCAGACTATCAATGCCTGTGAAAGAAGGGATCTTTGCAAAGGTTGTGGTTGTCATTGTATTAGAAAGACTGAGAGTGCTGAGAACAATCCCAATCGGTGCTCCAAGGGCATTGACAAAGGCTGTTCCAGGAATGGAGAAGTCTCCTAAGACTAACAAGTCTTCATTTACTTCCAACTCGGTAGTGGAGGTGGTTCTATAGACTGAAAAATCAAGTGTTTCCACAGTGCCTAGAAAAGTTTCCTCTTTTACAACAAGCGAGTTTCCAACATCCAGTTGTTTTCTGATAAAATAATCACCCAAAGACGAAAGATTTAAATTCACATCTACAGTTTGCCCTGTAGAAAGAGTGTTTCCAACTCCTGTGTCCCCTACTTCTAATGTCTTTACAGTAAGATCTCTTATGAGAGACATATTTCCTGTAATAGCAAGATTTCCAGACAAAATCATAGAAGAAATCTCTGCATTTCCTCCTATGAGCAAAGAAGTCGTGCAAACCTCTCCCGTTACTTGAACTGTGCTGACAATCGTGCTTGTTGTTGATAGATAGCCACCAATAAACAGTGAGTTGGGCGTTGAGAACGTTCCAAAAACATAGAGATCACGGCCAACAGTTGTTTGTTGAGCCACCACTCCAGAGGAAAAGGAAATAAGTTTCTCTGTTTCAAAGTTCTTTCGCACTTGAAGACTGCTCTGAATGGTTGTGTTTCCTAAGACTGTAATGGAACTCATTGATACAAGGCTACTCAAAGAGGAGAAGGACCCACCCAAAAACGTATTGCAGCCCACACTGATTCCCTCCGCAGTTTGAAGACCTGCTCCCAGATTTAATGTATTCATTGTGAGTGTCTGAACACTGAGAAATCTAGGAACAAGAGCAGCCCTCACATACAGTGAGGAACCAACATAGAAATCCTCTCCAACAGTCAATGTGCCTAAGGTGCTCATATTGCCTCCCACAATCAGTTCATCTTGAATAGAGAGACTGGAAAAGAGAGAGACAGCACCCTGGGCAATCACAAAGGAAGAGAAACGAATGTCTTCTTTCACATTTAATGTAGAAAAAAGATCAACTACACCTGTCACTGTAATATCACCCAAAATATCTACATTTCCTAAGAGTTCTAAGGACTGTGTGACATTCACAGTTTGTATGGTCGCAGAACTTACAGTTTCTTGAACACTGCTAACAACTTTGGAAAATGCATTTTGAACTGTCAGAGTATCCACATAGGCATTGGAAAGTGTTGTTAAGTAACCAATGTTGTTTAAGATTTGCCATGTTGTGGGAGTTTTAGAAGAAACAGTCAAATAACTGAAAGGATCTACAAGAAGAGTGGAGATAGAACCATCAGCAAAGAAGATTCCATTTGTAGTGCTCACAACAATCGGATCTCCCTGACTTGCCAATCCTCCTACGTCCTTGATTGTGACAATATGACCCGGGTATCCCACGGAACTCAAAAACACTTTGCTTTGAGGTGAACTCACCAGAACTACCGATGTGTTCCCTGTGACAGTAGAGGCTGCCATTCTAAGGCTACACGAGGTTTTCGTTTTAGAAAATTGCCGTCGTGTAGAATCTAAGAGAACCTTTCTTCCAAGATAGAAAGAAGGTGACAGCATGTCATTTAATGTGGGAGGAGCAGCAAATCAACAAGGTTCTATGGTGGCTAGCAACTACTTGGTAAACATCATAGAACTTCAAAATACAGTAACATCCGCAACAGGATTATCGCCTATTCAACAAGTGCAACTGGAAGTCAATCAACTGCAATCCATGGTAAACTTTGATCAAAAACGCATCTTTACAAATATTATCAGCAAGTTTGACACATCTCCCATTCAAATCACAGATGATATCAACTTGAGCAACTCGTTCATTTTTCAGAATGGGCAACTCTTTACAGGAGGTGGTGGAACAGCCACAGGAGGTGGAACCATTATTAGTTCAGGTGGAACATCCATTCTTCTTTCTAATACCACAAGTGCCAGCACAAATGCGATTACATTCAACGTGGGTGGTAGACAAGTCTTTACATTTGATGGTCAGGGAAGAGCCTTGTATTTTGATCCGAGTGGAACAGGCAATCGGTTTTGGATTAGTTCTGCCACTCTTATAGCCGATTCGGCGCAGATTGGTGGTTCCGCACTGGGAGCCGCAGCAGGAAAGTTCCTTCAGAGTCAAGATAGCCTAGGCACTAGCAAATGGAACTATGTCAGCACACTCCAAGCAGGTGCCACAACAGGCCCTGGTGTTTTTCTAAGCAGTCTTGGAGTCTATTTTCTGACCGGGAGTGTGCCACGAGATGCTGGACGTATAGACAGCAACCGAAACTGGTTCTTGGGAAATCCGAGTTTGTCTGGAAACGGTGATTTGGCCACTAGCAATGACTTTACGGTCATCGGTGGAAGACTCCGATACCAAGGTGGAGGAACTCCTGTGGCAGGAAGAGCCCTTGTTGTAACAGACGCATTAGGAACGGTTGCTCTCTCCAATATTGGCTCAGGTTCAGGCCTTTCCAGTTTCGTCGTCGGTGATCAGATTCAAAGTGGAACAATGAGTGTGTTGACCAGTGGAGCAGGTCAATATGCTCAGGTGACTGCGGGTGCCAATGTCTTGGCACGATTTACGGCATCAGGGCGACTGGGTATTTCCAACTCGGCTCCCTCTCAAACGCTGGATGTGGGTGGGAATGCGATCATCCGAGGACCTCTCACTATTCAAGATGGGTCTCAAGCAACGGATTATGTTTTCACAGGGAATGCATCAGGACTTGGAACCTGGTCAAATCCATTACGTCTCTTTACTGGATCAGGAGCCTCTCTGACAGAGTTCCGATTGGATTCTGCAATACCTGCCTTTAAGACAGTCTTCAATGGTTCTGAAACGATTCGCATGAGCACGGGAGGTGCCTATTTTGGGATCAATGGTCCTTACAATGTGGCAGTCTCGGGGATTGTCGCGGCGGCCGCCTTTGCTTCTCTCTCTCCCATGCGATTCCTGAATGGATTTACGGGGCCAGAGTTTGCAAGATTCACGGATGCAGGAAACTTTGGGATTGGAACGACAACACCTGGGTATAAGTTGACTGTGGCAGGAATCACAAGCAATCAAAGTGATGTGTTTGTCAGCACAAATCTGACAGTCTACGGACTCGCAAATATTCTGGGAAATGCAAACATTGGTGGAACAGCCACAGCAGCCTTTTTTGCAGGAAATGGATCCAATATCACCAATATCAACACAAGCAATGTGGGTTCAGGATCCAACCGTCTAGATTTGTTCATGTCAACTTCTAGAGGAAATGATCTTGTTCTTCAAACGGCTATTAGCACTCTTTCTACAGGCATCTATTCCACATTGAATGCTTACAATCTTGCGGGAGGTCTGAGTTTCTATAGCACTCTCTCTTCCTATATTCAATCTACGAGCAATGCCCTCTCCTCCCAAATAGGTCCTGGGGCAGGGCAAGTTGTCAGTAGTTTTAGCACCTCTATTGGATTTGCACTTGTGGCACAGTTCAGCACTCTCTCGTCCTACATTGTGGAAAACACAGTGCAGTTTAGCACTTTGTCCAGTGCGATTAACACCACATCCTTGTCCGATAGAGCCTATGCAAGCACTATTTCGTTTGTAACAACAAGCACCTTTGTGAACAGCACATTTTTAAGCACAGGAGGTATTTTTACAGGCAAAGTTGGATTTAACTATTCCACAGGAACCAACTTACAGGGGGCTTTGGATGTGAGTGGTTTGATCTATGCTCGTGGTTTGCGTGGTTTACAGGCTCCCTTTGCCATTGGTGTGGGAACCAGCACAACAACCAAGTTAGTCGCAGGGGGCTGGACTCCTGGTGTGGGTTGGCGATATGGGATTGAAGGTGATGTGGATATCAGTGGTCGTCTATTCCGAAATGGACAACTGTATACGTTGGATGGAACTCCTGATACATATTGGACAAGAAATGGAAGTGATATCTATTTCAATGATGGAAATGTTGGGATTGGCGTAATCAACCCTTCCTTCCCCTTGGATGTGGCAGGTCGCATTCGCTGTTTTGGTGTGGATGTCATTCCAGGTCCAGGTCCTTCCACCATCAATCCTCAAGGTTCCTATGTGAGTCCTTGGCAGTACCAAGGGAGCAATATTTATTATCCCTACGGCGGGGTTGGAATTGGCCCAGGACTCTCTTCAGTCTCCACAGGAATCCTCCTAGATGTCAGTGGACCCTTACGAGTTCGATTCGGAACTTCCTACCTGTCAACACTTGCTGTTAACATTCCTTTCGGCAGCACTTTGTTGGCGACTGCTGACATTTTCGGATCTCTTCGAGCCAGAAGTTTAGTGGTGGATTCTACAGGATCGTTTGTAGGCCGAGTCACGGCTCGGGACTTTTTGTCCTTGTCTGATCGCAGATATAAGACCAATATTCAGACTCTCCAAGAGCCAGCCAACTTGTTACAAGGGTTACGAGGAGTTCGCTTTGATTGGGTGGATTCTGGAAAATCCGATATTGGATTGATTGCACAAGAAGTGTATCAACGAATCCCTGAGGCTGTGAGTGGAGATGAAGAAAAAGGATTTCATCTTGCGTATGAAAAACTGATTCCTGTCTTGTTGGAATGTATCAAGGATTTGCAGTCACGTGTGGAGATTTTGGAGGCTCGCTTCCCAGAGAGAAGATAGAATGGAGTGGTCTTCCCTGGTGGCAGGTCTGATCTTGTTTTGGCCTGCCTGTCTTTTTTTGTTTCTTGCGGGATTTCTTTGTATTGTCTTTGCGCTTGTGCTTATTGGAAGCACGGCAGCAGTGGTATCTATTTTTCTCTATGGGCTCTATTGTATGTTACGTGATCTAGGATTCTTAGACACGATCTTTCAACGAATCGGGATTGTCACAAATATACTTTCCGATCATGTCAAGAAAAACGTGGAAGATTCCTTTGTTTTTGAAACATGTGAAAAGACAGTGAAAGGACCTGCTCTCTATGTCTGTCACCCTCATGGACTCTATGGACTCACATGGTTTGTTCATTTTGCAGCGAGTCTGAGTCAATGGCCTTTAGAAAAGAGACCCATCTTGGCTGTCCATTCCATTTTCTTCCAACTTCCTGTTTTCCGAGAACTGTTCCAATACAATCGGTGTATAGAGGCCAAAGAATCGGAGATAGAGAAATGTCTGAAAGAAGGAAAATCCGTAGCCATTTTGGTGGGAGGAATAGAAGAACTGCATTTGACAAATGCACATTCTATTCGTTTGATTCTGAAAAAACGAGAAGGGTATGCAAGGATCAGCAAAGCATGTCAAGTTCCTTTGGTTCCTCTTGTATCTCCAAGTGAAAACACTTTGTTTCCTCCCACAGAAAATGCCTTGTGGAGATGGGTGGAACAACAACTCTATAAGAATCTTCGTATAGCCATACCGTTACCATCGTGGAAGAACTTGCTTTCATGGACCGGAATCGCTTACAAACCTTTTGCAAAGAAACTGGTAACCTATATTTTAGAACCCGTGCATCCAGATGCAAAGTCTATAGAAGACATCAAATCTGAATATTTAGAGAGAATCCAAGAGTTTTCTAAAGAAAAAGGAGTTCCTATTGAGATTCTGGGATAACTATATTTCCAGAGAGATCTGTTGTGTTTCCTGAAAGATCAGGACCGGGAGGAGGTGGAGCAGGACATTCATTCCCTTGTCTATCCTTATGTTCCCGATTGCAACCTTGATAATCATATCCTTCACGGTCATAACCATCACGGTCAAATCCTTGGCGGTTATACCCATCTTTGTCATATCCCTGTCTATCATATCCATCGCGATCATATCCTGCCTTGTTATACCCATCCTTATCATACCCTTCGCGATCATAGCCAGCACAGTTGAATCCTTGGAAGTTATAGCCTGAACAATCATAAATATAGGTTGTAGGTGTGGGAGGATGAGGATAATAGTCCTCCACTGTATATCCAGCATTTTGCCAACCAGCCTTCAAAGCACCATATGCATATCCAAAGATGGTCTGGTCATAAAACTGATCTGCAGTAAGGTAGATTTCCGCAACTGCTAGATAATTCGGAATCGGAATAGGCTTCGCTCCGTTTGTCTTGTCTTCAGGACTTTTCCAAGCAGAGGAAGTGAAGTAGCAACTGTAATTTGCCCCATTGAGTGTTTTCAAAATACGCATAGATTCAACTTGCACATAGAGGGTAGGCACAAAGAAGCCTTCTGCCGTAGTATAGTTCAAGACAAGAATACCCATTCTCTAGGGTGGAGGGGGATAAGTTTTAAATGGGTGCCTACCAGGAAGATTTCCTTCCAAACCCCATTTCCAAGCCAAATATCCCTCAATTGTCTGGCGGACAGTATCTGTTGTCTGGTTAAAAGCGAGGATTTCAGCAAAATCACCATTGTAGTAGTTCGCAGCAGAACCGTTGTTTACACCAAAGAAGAATGCGGATTGGGCAGAGCCAAGGACTACCCCCGTCGCCCCCTGAGTGCCATTTATAAAGAAAACACCATTTCCTGTGGTGGGAACAACATAGGAAAATATAACTCCTGTATTTTGCGCAATGGTTGGAGTTGCAGTTAAAGCTGCTGCGTTTGTAAAGTTCAGACCTATTGTTGCTGGAAAAGCAGCGCTGTTTGTGCGGATTTGACGAGCACCTTCTACATTGTTTAAGAGCAAATACTGTTCCACTGTTCCCGCTGTCAAACTTGTGATACGTGTCACCAAAAACATAATAAAGCCAACACCTGATCCACTAATCAAAAAATTCGTTGTTTTCATACCTGTGGTTCCTGCCGCTGAAAATCTTGCGCATCGCAATCCATTGAACCATGTTGTCACACTTGGCATATTCGTTGCTGTAGGAGTGGTGTGAGCGACTATACCATTGTTCGCCGAAGCAGATTTGTCTACCCATGAGGATCCTCCTGTAAGACTTGTCGGATCTGCTCCATCATACCAAAGAATACATCCTGGTATACTAAAGCGAGGGTTAAAATCTGGTTCCTGAATAGTTGCGTTATAAGTCTGGGCTGGTAATGTAGGAAGAAATGTGAAGTTTCTTATATCATTGGTGCCCCAGGGTGTATAGGTGCTGCCTGCAATAGATTGTAGACCCCATTTCCAGGCAAGATATCCAGTAATATTAACTCGTTCACCCGAAGTCAAAGGTCTTGCATACACCATCATTTCACCGATATCACCTTGAAAAAACTCAGTATTTCCAGCTTGATAAAATCCGATACCAAGTGTGCCTGTTGTGCTTGCTGTGATTGCTTGAGTGTTTTGAGATTGGAGGGTTCCATTTAGATAAACTTGTTGGGAACCTGATGCGATAGGTATTACAATAATATTTAGAGCACTCGTCACAGCATTTCCAACCAATGTAGAATTTGCAGCATCTATTGGCGTGCCATCAAAACTGGTAATATACCCACGCTGAACTGTTCCTCCCATATAAGGAAACACAACATAAGGACCACCTGGTTGCCAGCGAAATACACTGGTATTTCCTTGAAAGTTATTGGTTAACACAGCAGGTCTATACACTAGAACCAATGTATGACTCGCTGCATTGATTGTGTGTGAGGAAGTCATTCGTTGATTTGTTCCATTGAAACTTAAAACGCGAAATCCATTGTAAGTGCCTGTTGATGGTCCTGTTGCTGATGTGGCATTAAATCCTGCACCAGATTTATCTACCCATGTAGTCACAGGATTTCCTGTAATTGTCGTTGTATCTTGCGCGTCCAACCATAAACTCATATT
>JACCDP010281491.1_pt1 | contig 28337 bp, 23 predicted proteins | sample 7445841 | NCBI WGS metagenome assembly JACCDP01 (sample SAMN15323441, study PRJNA562643) | freshwater metagenome | isolation source: river surface water | place: USA:Blue River Watershed | collected 2017-08-17 | reverse complement strand
GAAATGATTGATGATACGTTTAATACTATTATGGACTCATCAAAAGAATTAGGATTGGATTGGTATTCAGTAGTATTTACAGATGGAGTGTTTAATAAACATTTGATTGGTTTTGTTTGTGTATCTGTATCAAGAAGTTTAATCTATAGTTTTGGTATAAACATAGAGTTTAGAAAGAAAGATATACTTAAAGAATGGATTAGAAAAGTAGAACGCATATTTAAATCTAATAACATTGGAAATTGTAGTGTAATTTTATACACAAAGAATAGAAGAGCTGTGAGTTTCTTTATGAAGAACGGATATGCCATAACATTCAATAACTATAAGCTTTATGAAGATACTGACCCTATAACAGGCTTATCTAAAACATTCAATAACTACATACTAAATGTACACGATTTAGAATTTGAATGTGGATTAGGTTAAAATTTTACTTACCTTTATAAAAAATCATATGAGAAATTACGAACCTGTAAGATTTGAACCAAATACTGACAATGTAAAAGTAGATGGAAGTTTTATTAGTTGCGATATTTATTGTCAAGATGACCAACAAGATGAAATATTTGAGTCTATGGGTATCCCAATGTCTAAAAGAAAGACAGCTTTATGGATGGACGGTACGTTTGATTTAGATGATATTCAAATGATTAAGTATGCAGGACCTTTAGCAGGGTGCGATAATGATAATCTAACTATGTTATTCTTTAAGTCGTCTATTTATGACTATATGATTGTAGGTGTAATTTATTTTGAATTTGTGGCAATATGGAAAAATTATAAAAACAATTCAAAACCCAAACGAAGTGGCAAAGTTTAAATCAAATTATTGGGATAGTTTCTTATCCAAGTCCCATGACTCAAATGACTTAAAGTTAGATGAGTCTTTGATGTCGCTTCTTAAAGAGCCTTCTTTAAAAAACAAGCAGTACATTACAGATGAGAATGCCTTAAAGTATTTAAAGATATACAAGGAAACAGGAGACACAACATACAGAGACCTAATACTAAATGGAAATGTAAAGTTGATGCTTCATTTAGCCATGAAGTCCTGGATACCAGGCTTTTATATATCAGACCTATTCCAAGAAGCGTGTATTGGCTTCATTGAAGGGTTAAATAAATACGATGAGAAGAAAGCAATAACCAAAATAGGTAAGGCTAAAATAAGTTCTTATGCTTACTTTTATAGCAAAAAGTACGTATTATACTTCATAGAAAACAATTCAAGTTCTATTAAGTTCACGAGAAGACCACTTAGGGCTGCTCAAAAGATTAAGAAATTAATTGAAGGTGCTGTAAAAGAATTTGAAGTAAATGAAAGTTATATACCTTATAGTTATATGCTAGAAAGTTCAAGCAAAAATGAAATAAGAGGGGCAATGGATATTGCTACAACCCAAATATCTTTATCATCACCGATAAGCGATAGCGATGGAAATGAATTGTATTTATCAGATACCATATCAGATAATAATGAACAACAAGAAAAAATAGAGTTCAATTTAAACATTGAATTTGTTTACGATATAGTTCAAACATTAAATGAAAAGTCAAGAAGGCTATTGCTTTCTAAATATGAAATTACTGACGAAGACTTTATATATTTATGCTTTGAATATGGAATGGGAGAACAAGAAGGCAACTTCTTTGTAAATGAAATTATATCCCATTTAAAAAAATCTTTAAAATAATTCACAAAAAAATTTGGAATTGTTAATTTAAAATACTACCTTTGCTTTGGTAAGGGTAGCTCGATTTACTCAGTTACCCTAAAGCATTTTTTAACACAAACACAAAACCGATTATGAAAAACCTGTACAAAGCTCTCGCAGCTTTCCAACAAGAAGTCCCTGTAATTCACAAGGGCACTCAAGGGTACGGTTACAGCTACGCTGACCTGCCTGCAATCTTTAACATCATCAACCCATTAATGAAAAAGCATGGCTTAGGGTTTACGCAGATGATGACAGACATTGGACTACAAACTACAATCTTCCATTGCGAAAGCGGTGAGAATATTAGTTCTGTAGCAACCATTCCCCAAGGTGTTCAGCTTAAAGGTATGAACGACTTCCAAGTATTGGGCTCAGCAATTACTTACATTCGTAGGTATGCATTGTCATCAGCACTTGGGTTAGTTACCGATAAAGATACTGACGCATCTGGCGAACAAACATCAGCACCTGCTAAAACTTATTCTAAACCTAAACAAGACTTATCATTCTAATGGCAAATCAATTATTCATAGATTGGTTGAGCTCACCTGAGTTTCGCCTTTCTTTCTCGACCGCTAAAAACTTATTAGACTCCCCTGCTAAATTCCAATGGGAGATAACAAACAAACTTATGTATGAGCCTGATGAGCCTACTGAGGCAATGAGACTTGGTTCTCTTATCCATACATTAGTATTGGAACCACACGAGTTTGGTAGCAAGTTTGTTATATCACCTGAGTTTGGTAGAACTAAAGCAGAACTTGAAGCTAAAGCTGAGTTCTTCAAAGCTAATGAGGGTAAGATTGTAATCAAAGACAAAGAAGTAGATAAAGCAGAGCGTTGTATTAAATATATCCCTGATGAAGTTATGGATATCATTAACGCTGGCAAAACTGAGTTTGTAATTAATCAACCTATATCTAACTTACCTTTCAAAGGTATTATAGATTGCTACAACGATAGAGTTATAGAGGTTAAGACTACAAGCGAGTCATCTGCTGATAAGTTGATTGCTTCTTTCTTTAATCTTAAGTATCCTATGCAGGCTGCTATCTATGGCGTACTTGCTAAGAAAGAGTTTGGGTTAGATTACTATCCTAATACTACTTACTTGATTATCCAAACAGTAGCGCCTTATAGAGCGTACTTTATAGAAGCTGATAAAGACTACCACTTGTATGGTCAGAAGTTATTAGATAGAGTTATATCTACCTTTAACTATACAAACAAAGAAGGCTTATGGGATAACGGTTGGGATATCCAATCAATCGGACTTCCTGCATGGGCATCAAAACAAATTGAAGAATAACTAAACCCTTTCGGTAATAGGTCAACCGAGTATATAACATGAGTACTACATATGAAATGAGAGAAGGACAAGGTTCTTTATTCATCAATGAAAAGAAAACGTCAGACAAACAACCTGACTACAATGGTAATGTTCTTATCAATGGAAAGAAAATGCAGATTGCAGGTTGGAAGAAACAATCCAAATCTGGCTCTACATTCTTGTCAATCCAAATTAGCGAACCAAGAGAAGCATCTACTACATCAGCTAAGCCTGCTGTAAGCGATGACTTACCATTTTAACTAATCGGTCCACGGCTCTCGCTTAAGTGTGGGAGCTTGTTGGACCACTAACCCAGACCATGAAAGAACAAGATATAAAATTAGCTATCGAACAAGAGTGTGATGCAGTAGGTATACCTATAACATCGGTTAAGCATTATTGGTATAAAGGTGAACACTTTTCTATCAATGCACTTAACCCATACGATAGGGCTACTTCATTCTTGCAATCCATAGAAAAGATTTGTGATACCTACCTAAAAGGTGGTATACGCAAACCCAAAGTAATCAAACAACTTGACACACCTGTAGCTATTAAGGTAACCCTTAGTGATATGCACGTTGGTCTTGAGCCTAACCCTAAGAATAGTGGGATGTTTGAATACTCTTACAACAGAGATATATTCTACCACAACATTGACTATGTATATAGTCGAATACTTCATCATTACAACAGCAATGGCACTTTTGATTTGTTGATAATTGATGACTTAGGTGATGGGTTAGATGGTTACGAGGGCAAGACTACTCGAGGTGGTCACGACTTAGAACAGAACATGAGTTCAACAGAAGCGTTTGAAACCTTTGTAACTGCTAAGCTTTCTTTAATAGAAAGATGTATAGACGAAGGGGTTGCTAACAAGTTCTTAATTAGAAACGTATGCAACGATAACCACGCTGGAAGCTTTGCTTCTATATCTAATATGGCTATCAAGATGATACTTGACCGAGTATATGAAGAGTCGGTAGTTGATTTCTATATCCTTGAGAAGTTCATGAGTCACTTCACCTATGGCGATCATGCATTTATTATTACCCATGGTAAAGACAATAAGTACATGTTCAAAGGATTACCATATCAATTGAATGACAAGACCGTAGCGTTCATTAACGAATACATTGACCACTTCGGTATTAATAATAAGTTTATTCATCTTGAGAAAGGCGACCTCCATAGGATAGGATATGATAGAACTAAGAAGTTCGACTACAGAAACTTCATGAGTTTTGCTCCCCCCTCTGCTTGGGTTCAGCATAATTTTGGAGATGGGTATTGTGGGTTCTCTATCCAGGTTATCCCTAAGTATAGTGGGGAGATATCCCATACGGATTACTATTTTGATTTAACTAAAAAGAAATAACAATGGAAGAAATATTAGAGTCGTTTAAAGAAGACCCAAAGGTGTATATTTGTACTGAGTGTCATAGACCATACTTTACTAAAAGAAAGTCGCTTGATGCAGAAACAGTAACTAAATCTATCAGTAAGTATTACGGTGGTATTGATTTGAGAGAAAAGACTAGGAGACAAACCCATGTGATAGCTAGGCAAATGGCATTTAAAATTCTCCATAGTTATACATCAATGTCCCTTAAAGAGTGTGCTGACTATTACAAACCTGCAACGCAAGACCATACTACTGCCCTTCATGGTATAAGAATTATTACCGATAGGATTAAGTACGAAGACAAAATTGCAGATGATTATAACAATATTATAGAACTAATAATTAAAGACCATGACCTCAATTAACGATGCAGCAAGACGCATAGAAGAAATATGCAAGCAGCTAGAACGCCACGAAAAGATAGAGAAAGAACTCAAAAGAGAGATTAGAGAACTAATGTTAAAACTTAAACTTAAACTATAATGACTGAAAATAAGTCAGCCGTATCGGCTTTGGCACGCGCTTTGATATATACTAAATTAGCAAGTGAATACTTTGACTTCTTTATTGTAGAAAGCGGAATTAAATTTGATGATAAACACTTCATCAAAAGTAATAGCAATAAATTAAAAGCTGTATTAAGAGATATGGGTATGGTTGTATCACCTAGCGTAAGAGATGCTTACGTTAAAGATATGGACAACGCGCCTGCTGTCGACTCTATCGCTAATATCTATTTAACCCTATCCGAAGATAACAGGGTTGTATTAGAAGATTATGCAGAAGAACTTTTAAAAGGTCAAAAGAAATAGGATTTACAACAACACAACTCAAATCAAGGGGGACTATATGTCCCCTTTAAAATCTGTATTATGTATAAAGAACTTGTATTAAAATCACTCCACAATAGAAACACTATTGTTCCAATAAACGAAATCACCTATGAGCCACGCGACTACGAAGCCTATCAAAGTCTTTTTCAATATAGTGCAGACATCCACGAATACGTTCACTTACAAGGTGGTGTTAGCGGATTCAATGGGAAACTTTATACCAATAGCATATACCTGGACATCGACAATGCCACTAATGGCGCTGAAGCACGGAATAGCTTAATCAAACTTATCCGTTACCTTAACTCTGAATACAAAATCCACCCTGATGATTTAAAGATATACTTTAGTGGCAACAAGGGTTACCACGTTGAGATACCTGAGATTATGTTAGGTGAGATTAAAGGTTCAGAAGTGCTTAACCAATTCGTTAAGGACTTTGTAATGAAGATTAAAGTAGGTAGTCAAGTAGCCGACATTGATACGGCTATCTATGATGCTACTCGTATCTTTAGATTAGTTAACTCTAAGAACATGAAGTCAGGGTTATACAAGATACCAATAGGTTACGATGAGGTTATGGAACTTGGAGATACTGGCGTTAGAGAACTTGCTAAAGTACCACGCACCGATTGGAAACTATCTAAGACTTACAACCCTAAGTTTAATCAAAAGCTAGCTGACCTATGGGAGTCAGTTGCTCAGCGTGATAGCGTAGTTGACTTAGGCGTAGAGAATATGGATAGCTTCTTTGCTCCTGCAACAGAAGGTGGACGCAATACTAAATACTTTGCTCAAGCGACTATGTTATTAGAGAAAGGTTTATACCCTGATGCTGTGTATCAAATCGTACAGAACGCTAATCAATTATCAGGTAACCCTATCCCTGATGCAGAGATGCAGTTGATTATGCGCCATGCCCAAGAGAAGTTAAGACGTAAAGGCTCAAGCAAGAAGGCTATGTTCAAGCCCCTTAGTGATTTATTACCAGAGTGGGAACAAGAGCAACTTGATGAGACCAACCCTATATGGACAGGGTTCAAACGTATTGATGAGGATATGAAAGGAAAGCTTCGTGGTAAGCTAATAGTTGTAGCAGGTTACGCAGGCTCTAAGAAGTCTTTATTCTGTCAGCAAGTATTGTTACAAAACATTAGAGAGGGCAAGCAAGTAGGTCTATATAGTTCTATGGAGATGAGTTCATCTACCGTATTAGACCGTACAATATCCCAATCATTTAATAATAGAGATTATCAAGGCTCGGTTAGTGAGGCAGTAAGAAAGGCTTATCAAGCAGAGAAACAAGCAGCACGCGAGTTCATTCAGAAGAACATTGTAGAGATGTATGGTAGTCGCCTTATGGTATCTTCCGATGGCTCTATGGATAGTAGCCATTACCGACAAGCATTGATAGATACTCGTGAGCGTTTAGGTCGTGTAGACTTATTAGTAGTTGATGGGTTGTCTATGATGAATGGTGGTGAGAGCGAATTAGCAGCAGCCAACAAGCATACCAAGGAACTTAAAGAGTTAGCTATTGAGTTTAACATAGCTGTCTTTCTTATCGTTCACGCATCAAGAGGTGAGGCGTTAGATGCTCGTGACTTGCGTAACAAGATTAGAGGTAGTGAGAAGGTAATTGACAATAGTGACTGTGCTATCTATTTATCCCAAATTGTAGACCAAGAGAAGACTATAGATAACTTGACCGAGTATAGTAAAGACCAAGGTTATATCCGATGCTACAATAAGCGTGGGTCAGGCAACTATACCAATGTGGTATATGACTTTGACCAAAAGACTTTGCTTATGACCGAGAGTGATACCGACCCAAGAACTGTTGAGTTTAAAGGAAAGAAAGGTGGTGGTGATGATGGGTGGTTATAGTGCATGAAATTTTCCAAAATTGAGTCACAATTATTTGTAGAATTGTGACTAACTTGTCATAAAAGGGAACAGATGTGGTGTTTTTGCACCATTAAAGTGCAATTATAATAATAACGTAGTAAAAAACCAACATATGAAACAACAAACAGCAGTAGAATACTTATTTGAAAAGCTTTGGGAAGAACCAAAAGAAAAATGGGTTTGGCAAATCTACCTTAATAAAGCAAAAGAAATGGAGGAAACCCAACATAATGACACAGCAAACGATTGGTTTAAAGAAGGAGCTCATTATATGGAAACTTATGGCGGTACAAACTATGAGTCATTTCACGAATACTATAAAAAGAAATTTGAAAAAAATAACCATGTGGACACAGACAACAACTAACGACAACCTGGATATACAGGAGGACACTATAGTCCAATCAGTAATTGAGCAATACTTCCAACGCTCACAACTTGGTATAAAAAAATATAATACCACATTAGATAGAAATGACCTATCTTTGCATGAGTGGTTGGAACACCTTAAGCAAGAGCTGATGGACGCAACGCTGTATATACAAAAACTACAAAAAGAAATTGTTGATAGTGGAAAAGAAAAGAACACACAAAATCTTCATTCATGAGCTGCCAAATAAAGTGCAGCAGTCTAAACGCAAAGTAACCTACATTAGTTGGAATGCTTTGTTCTCTAGTCCTCACCACACGGTCAGGACTAAACTTGTTAATGAAATGAAGAAAATCATTGAACCCTATTTGGTTTCTTTGGCATTGCTCAACCCTCCTGTTGCAATACACATCAAGTATTATTGCAATAGAACTGCGTATGACATTGACAATAAGACCATTTGGTTCAAGATTATTATGGACGTTCTTAAAGGTTGGAAACTGGAAGATGACAGCGTTAAGTTTGTTAAATCTGTTTCTATTGAAGCCATTGTCCACAAAAACAAAATAGATGCAATGGAAATAATTATAAATGAATTATAATGGGAAAAGTATTTATGGTAGATGTAGCGTGTGAGCTACCTAATAAAGAGAAAAGAACCTTTGAAAAGCAGGTAATGGACGAGCAACTGCTTGATAGCCACGACAACAAGGCTAGAATTATAAGCCAAATCTATGAAAGAAAGTCCAAAAAGTACTTTGATAACTTCTCTAAAGTCAAAATGAAGATAATCAAAATCAAAGAGATAAAGGGGATTTTAGAAGGATTTTAAACGTATTATATAACATAATATAGAATTATGCCATTTTTTACACCTGAACAAGTAGCTCAAGTATATATAGGACCTGGTGCTGGTATTAACGACCAGATTAAATTGTATCAAGCCCAATTAGCTGAGCAAAAGAAACTACAAATTGAAGCTGCTAAAAAGAATAGAGCAGAGCAAATGACTGCTTTGATGGACTTGAATAAAGTTATGGCTGATAGCAAGTTAGGCACAGGTACTGCTTTAGATGAAGCCCATAACCAAAGGTCTCAAAAATTCTATAATAAATGGACTTCTGGAGCAGGGAAAGAGTTATACAAAACTGACCCACAAGCATGGCAAATGGCTATGCGTCAAGAAGCCCCTACTATTATAGCTGCAACTGAAAATTATAAAAACGGTTTAAAAGATTTAAATTCACAATTAACCACATTGTCTGGTAAATATAATAACTCATTACAATCAAGTCCTGTTCGTAGTGCGTTGATTAACAGATTAAAATATAAAAATAACGGTGAGTTTCCTGAGTTCTTTCAAGTAGAGTCTCAAGACATAAACGATGTATTGTCAGGTAGAATTAATGCTGATGGTAGCGAAACAAACGACCCATTACAGCAAAGAGCTAACATGACTATGTATCACGACAAAGGGTTAAACCAAACCCAAATTCTTGATGAGTATAGTAAAATGAAGTTAATACCTGCTGAGAATATAGTTAACAAAGGCGGTGTTAAAATTATATATTCAGGTAAAATAAGCCCTTTTGATAGAATAAACTCTAAAGAAAATAAAGTAGAATTAGATTTAATTCCTGCTACATTATCTAATGGGAATAAGGTAGAAGTATTATCAGATAGAGCATTTGCTAATTTTGATAAAAACCCTAAGATGAAAATAGGTCGTGCTCATTACGAGCAAGAGTTATTGCAAAATCCACAAATGGTAGATTTAAAAGCAAGACTAAACGAACCTGAATGGGAAAAATTACTTACTGCTCAATACGTTAAAAATACATTCCCTGCTGAACAAACATTAACTCAGGACAAAGAAGAATTAGCATCTAAAGAGTTAAGAAGAAGACAAGAGTTCGCAATGAACTATAGCAAAGATAGAGAAGCTAAACCTAAAGGCGACTATTGGACTCTTGCAAGTGCTGCTCGTATGAAAGGTGTACCTCAAGGTGCTTATAAAGTAGATACCTCAGTTTATGGGCTTAAAAACCCTGCATTAGCAGGTGCTGACCTATACGATATTACTGACTATGTTGGTGGTAAAGAATTAAAAAACAGAGATAACTATCCTGTTCGTATTTTAAAAGATGCTAAAACAGGTAAAACTTACTATGTAACCAATCAATATACATCTGCTGGAGGAACTCAAGTTCAACCTGCTCTTGATGCTTCTCGTTTTACTACTGACCCTGACACTCCTGTTGAGTTCAATAGCAATGATGAGTCAGTTTGGCTAAACTTAGCTAACCCTCAAGAATACAATCACAAGTCTATTAAAGAGTTCCAGAATAAATTTAATACAATATCCCCATTAGTTAGTGGTGGTGCGCCTGACTTACAACCTCAAGCACCTGCTAAACAAAATGCACAAGTGAGTAGACAAGCAGCAGCTCAAGCACCTACAGCAAGTACAGAAGATTATGGTGCATATTTGAGTCAAGCAGCTGAAGATTTAAAGAAACGATTAATAAAAGCTACAAGCAAAAAAAAGTAAATAATGCCTCTAAACAATAATATTCAAGCTGGTAAAGTATTATTAGATGATGCGGACCAATTAGCCTTGATGCGTATGTATCAAGACAAGTATGGTGCGCCAACAGATGATGAAGCATCTACACAAAAGATGAAAAATCTTGTTGCTGGCTATGTTAATTGGAAGAACAACAAATTAGCTACTGATGCTGATGAAAAAATTAAAACAATAAGTTCTTCTAGTGCTACAGACCCTATCAATCAAATGAAGGGTATAATGTCAAAGGATTATCAAAACTCTTTACAATTTAAGTACGGTGTACCTAAGGCTAATCTTAGCGAAGATGAACCTATATCTACAATTCAGCCTGAAAAAATTGATTTTAACCAATTAAGAAAAGAAGAGGCAGTTGCTAAAGAACAAAACAAAGCAAAGAAAAGAGAACTTACTTTAGGTGGTACGGCAGTAAAAGAAATGTATGAAGAGCCTGAAACGCTTACTCAAAAGTACATGCCAAGCGTTGATTATTATTTAAATAAATTTGGCACACATGCTGCAGCAGGTTTATCTACAGCTGTAGGTGATATCGTATCAGGTAAGATATTAAACTTTATACCTTTTGTAGACCTTGCATTAAAAAGAGATGCATTAGAAAAGAAAAAAGCAGGTAGTAAAGAATTACCAGGAGCAACTTATTTTTCTCCTATGGCTGCTATTACATCAGGTGGTAAGTCATGGTTTTCTACACCTGAGTCAAGAGAAAGGGTATTCCAAGCATTTGATGATTACGGAAAGAATGAGGTAGCTAGAAATACAGCAACAAAAGAACAATACAAACAATATGGGTTAAGTGAAACAGGCTCTAATGTAGCAGGTACACTTGGAGACCTTTCTTTGTTTTTTATACCTGGTTTAGGAGAAGAAGCAATGGCTGCTAAATTTGCACCATTACTTCAAAACTCTTCAAGAGCTAAAAGAATGTTAGGTTCTTTAGCTGCTATGGCGCCTAAAGTAGTGCCATTAATTCACTCCCATTCATTATCAAGAGGAGAAGAGTTAGGTCTACAAGGAGCAGAGTTAAATGATTTTGCTACTAGAAACACATTATTAAATGCAGCTACTTATGCTGTTATACCTAATGCTGTAACTCAACACTTAAGCCCTGGGTATTTACAAGGGTTGACTAAACTTGTTACTGAGCCTTCTCGTCAAGGTATGGTTAAAAGCCTTGCAGGTATAATGCAAAGAGCAGGTATGTCAGGTTTAGCAGGTAGTACTGCAGCAGCAGAAGAAATGGCATTATCTAATGCGTATGCTCCTGAGTCACAAAAAATGGATTTAACATCAGAAGAAGCAATGATGCAATTAAAAACTGCATTTATTACTAATGCTCTTATCCATACTGCTGTTGAAAGTAAAAACATATTAAATAGCTTTAAACCTGTTAATCCTAAATACACAAAACTTGTATATGATTTAGCAGCTGACTATGATAACTCTGTTAACTCAATTAATGAAGAGTTTGAAAGGTCTAAGAAAACAGATAAAGACGCTAAAATGCGAGATACTGCCATATCAGTATTGACTAAGATTAAACCTTATGTAGGTCCTGGAATGGCAGTAAAACCCAATTTGCAAGGAGTTTTTGCGTTTAATATGGCTAAAATGGAAGATTTGGTTAACAAAAGAAATACCATTGACCCTGCTAATGTTGACGAAATTGCAAGAATTACCAATGAAATAGAAAAGACTAAATACACTATTGACCAAGCATTAAATAATAAATATACATCAGGTAGATTGATTAGCCCTGTGGAAGTCATTAAGATGGGCGATGAGTCTACGCCAGGAAGATTAAAACCTTTACAAGTAATGCAAATGGCTGACAACTTTGGATTTAAATCTGATTTTGTTGACCCTACTTTATATAAAGAAGACCCTGAAGTTCAAGCTCATTTAGAGCAATTAAGAACAGGTCAAGTTGCCCAATTACCTGAGAACACTAACCCTATTGTTGTTAATGGTGATGGTAAAATTATAGATGGAAAGAAACGTGTAGCACAAGCATTGTTTGAAATAGAAAAAGGTACTTACAAATTAAAAGATGCAAGTGGTAATAAGTTAGAGGTTATGAGACCTTTATCGTCATCAGAGATTGGTGATAACATTTATGACCTATCTTTATTAAGTCCTACAAAAAGAACAGGTACTTTCTTCCAAAGCAAAAAGCTTGCATTAAGCCCTGAAGATAAAAAAACCTATGGGTTAAAAGAAGAAGAAGGTAGTGATGGTATTCCAATAGGAGAAGCTATTAATCAAGTATATCACAATGCACGTCAAGAGGCATTAGATAAGGCATTAGGCGGAGAAAAGATTACAAGAGAGAATGTATTAGGCGAAGAGATTACAGGTCAAATAGATGGTCAAAGAGCAGAAGATGTAGTTAAAGACCTATTGGCTAATACAGCCCATATGGAAGATGACGCGAGAAACTCTGCAATAGACAATTTTGTTAATAAAGTTAACGATCAAAAGACAGCTAATGTTAACCCTAATATAAATGCTTTTGTTAAGACTGCTGAGTTTATGAGAAGAGCAGGCGTTAGAGAAGATGACTTGTCTTTAGCGTTAGCAGAGTCTTTAGGTGTTGACCAAAGATACACAGAAGGGTATTTAAAGAAACTTAGAAAAGATGGCAAGTTAGCATCTATAAATACAGAAGAGTTATTTGCACCTACTGAAGTTAAAATAGCAAAAGAAAAAGCTGGTAATATACAACCTATTGAGCCTACTGTAAAAACAGTAGATGAAACAGTTAAAATAGCAGAGCCTGTTCCACCTGTAGTTGCAGAAGGTGAAGTTAAAACACCTACAAGGGTTGTAGATGTAGTTGACTCTAAAGTAGAATACCAAGGCAAGAAAGGTAGATTAATAGTAGATGAAGAGAATAATGTTGTATTTGATGACGGAAGAAAAGAATACTTATTAGGTAAAACAACTGACCCTGAGTTTGCTAATAAAACAGCAGAAGAATTAGGTATTACATCTATTGAGCCTTTAGAAAAAGGTGTTACCGTAGATGGTGACAACATAACTGTTGACGGAGAAAAACAAACATTAATATCTGTTAACAAAAACTTAGATGGCGATGTAGTATCTTATACCTATAGAACAGCAGATGGCAAATTAAGAACTTCTCGTAATGTAGAGGTAGCCCAAGAGATAAATAAACAACAATTACTAAAATCTATAGACGCTCAAGAGTTTACCCCAGAGCAAGTAAAACAAGCTGAAGATGTAGTAAACGAAGCATTTGTAGAAGAGCATGGCGGTGCAGCAATGAAAATCATTGATGAAATGCCTGAAGATGTTGCAGATGCCTTTGCTAACATGATGGCAGGTCTTAAAACTGTTGCACCAAATGAGTTGCAACAAATGGTTGTTAGGGCAAGTGAATGGGTAGATGAAGCTAAAGCTAAAATAGACGAGTCTAAAGCACTTGAAGCTGAAAAGCAAAAGGCTAAGCGTATGTTGGACTTATTTGATAACGATTTAACTAAATACTATGAAAAACTTGAAAAGCAAAGACTTAGTAAAGCTAATGTTGCTGCAGAAAGAAAAGCAGCTGAAAGTGCTGGACAAAATAAACCAAGTGCCGAAGGTCAGCAAGAACCAACAACCGAACCTACCGTCACAATAAAAGAGGTAGAAAACAAACCTGTTGATGTTGATGAGTCTGATGTTGCAACTGAAAGCTTACCTATAGGCGAGTCCGACACTATTGTAACAGAAGAGCCTGTAGTTGCTTCAAAAGAAGAAGTTGAATTTGAGCCTATTACTGACAAAGAAAAGAAGTCAAGATACAACGAACTTGTGGCTAAAGGTAATAACGAGAACTTAAAGAAATTATTTGACAGATTATCTGAAATAAAAGATGAAGATGGCTTACCTTTGCTTGAAAGAGACCCTAATAACCCTAAAGAATGCCCTTAAAACTTAAACAATGATAAAACCTAACAAACTACCTAAAGAAGTAGTAAACGCATTAACCCCTCGTATTTGCGACGAATATAAAGCTTTTTATTTTTATAAAGCTGCATCTAACTGGTGTAACGAGAAAGGATACCTAAAAGCAGGTAAGTATTTTGCTGAAGAGTCAGCAGATGAATTAACCCATAGCGAGAAGCTTGAGAAGTTTATTCGTGATTGGAATGTTATTCCTGAATTGGATGCTATTGAAAAACCCGTATTAGAGTTTAGTGGTCTTGTAGATGTTATTGAACAAGCATATGAGATGGAATACGAACTATACGAAGCTTATGAAGATACAAGTAAAGAAGTATTTAAAATTGGTGACTTATGTGCATTTGACTTATTACAAGAATTTAGAACTATCCAAAAAGATAGCGTTGCAAAATATAGCGACTTTTTAAATCAATTAGAGTTAATTGACGCTAATGACAAATTCCAATTATTCTATTTCGAAAACAAACACATTAAATAATGGCTGATTGCTTACAAAGTAAATATACCTATAAAGGGAAAGAATATACATTAGAAGAACTAGCAAACCGATTTGCAGAAGGCGAATTGGCTAAGCTAGCTTCTGATGGTGTAGTTGACTTGTCTGATTTTAAAAGGGGCAAGAAAAACGCATTTGCTAAAAACCTACAAGGAGTTGAAGTAAAACCTAAGACAGAACAAATCGTTGTAAATAACGAGCCTGTAAAAGCAACATCTTCTGAAGGCAAACCCATAGAAACTACTACCAATAAAATATCATCATCTTTTGAAGCTGGTATTCAAGCAGCTGAAGCTGAAGGTATGGCTGGTAGTGTAATGGTTTTAGATGAGAATGGCAATTATATCCCTGCTAAATCATTAAAAAATAGTAAAGGTGAAACTACTTGGGACGCAGAAACATTAGATAGCTTTGCTAAAGCTTTAAACAAATCGTTTGAAGGAACTAGCGATAAGAAAGTAAAACTTGTAGCTACAGACGCTAATGGGTTTGAGACTTTGTTTGAAGCATATTATGGTGAAAAGCCACCTGCTGAAACACAATCATTTGTAGATAAAAAGAAAGGCTTAATAGTTATTAATGGTGATAAAGCATCAGCTACTGCCCCATTACACGAAGCTGCTCACTTATGGCTACCATGGGCTAAAGAATTTTCTCCTGACTTGTATGAAGTAGGTATGAAGGTTATTAAAGAGTCAAGTGAATATAAAAATTTAGAAGAGTTAATTAAGAACTATAAGAAAGGTAAAGTAGAGGAACTTGGAGAATGGGAAAGCTATGTTAAACGTGCTGCTGAAATGGAACCGAAAAAAATGAGTGAGTTCTTAGCAAGTGAAGTATTAGCAAGAGCAACAGAAAAGCAAGGTGAAGTTAATCTACCTAAAGGTCTTAAAGAACAATTTAAAGATTGGTATAACCAAATTATAGATTTAATTAAAGAAAAATTTGGTTTATCTAAAACTGAATTAAAAGACATTAAGGATTTTAAACTTGGTGACTTAGCTAAAGCTGTTAAGCAAGAGATTTTATCTGATGAGAAATTTACTAAGATAGGTGAGTCAGCTAAAGAAAAGAGAGAAAAGAGACTTGCAGAGCAAAATAAAAAAGCACAAACTGAGTTTGATGTAGAAGAAGGCATGAGCAGAAGAAAAGCTGGTAAAACAATTGGCGAAGAGGTAGAGATTGAGAACGCAAAGAAAGCAATCAAAGATACAGACGCTGTTGATGTTTTAAAAAATCAATACCCATCATTATACAAGAAAGCAATTAAAGCAATTGCTGATAGTGGAATGATAAAAGAAAAAATGAAAGAGATGGGCAAAACTGCCGAAGGCGTTGCTCAGCTTGACCAGATGAAAGCCAACCAGGCTAGCAAAGGCGTTAAAGTTTCAAACGCAATTGCAGAAAATATCTTGAATGAAATCTTGGCTAAGAAATCTGAACTACCTACATCTATGGGTAAGTTTGGTGGACGTAACCCAGCAGGTAGTGGTTTGATTAAAGACCTTTATGCTGCTATTGGTGAGGCGTATGGCGTAGATGCTGTAACAGCAATGAAGAACATCAACCCTACAATGGTTGCTGAAAAAACTATTACTCAAGAAGATTTAGCAGTAGAAGGTAGAAAGTTAGAAACTAGACTTACTGAAGTATTAAATCAAATTAAAGAATTAGAAACCTTACCTAATACACCTGAAAATAAAAAACAAAAAGAAGCACTTGCTAATGAGTTTTTTAGAGTTAGAGATGCAATAGAAAAGAATGAGAATTTAAGAGCAGAAGCTGGCGTTACAGAATGGAAAGGAGACTCTGATTTAGAGTTTGCTGATGATGATGGCTTCCCAGAATTAAAAGTTGGTAAGAACAAGATTAACAAACCAATGGACATTCCTCAGGCTCAAGAAGAGATTAAAAAAGCTGGTTGGGCTAAATGGCACTTCTGGTCTAAAGATGCTATCATAGGTAAGCCTGCTGCTCAAGCATTATCTAAATTAAAAGGTAGAGTAAGTTCTTATAAAAGAGAAAACTTAATTGTTGCAAATGACTTAATTGTAAATGGTCAAGAATTTATAAGAGAATTTAATAGCAGAAACCCTCAGAACAAAATAAACGGCAAGCAATTATCTTCATTGTTAGACAAGGCATTAAAAGGTGATAAAGCCGCTTATGATGTGTTAAACCCTAAACTGCAGAATTTAATTACTACAATGAGAAGCAACATTGACGCATTGTCTTTGTCTTACATTGAAACAGGTAATTTGACTTATGCTGATATGGATACTTACAATGATAACTTAGGTAAGTATGTGGCTAATGTTTATGAGAAGTATGCTACAGAAGAGCCTACATCTTTTAAATACAAAATAACTAAGAGTTTAAAAGAAAGCCTTGCAAAACAAGACAACCCACTTGCTAATCTTATTAAGTCTAAGATAGATGTATCTACTGACCCACCTTGGTTAAAGAACTTAACTAAAGAGCAAAGAGAAGCTGCTATGAGTGGTTTATCTGACATGGTTGACAATGGCTATTTTGATACTGATGAGATGATTAAAAATGGTACTGCATTTAAACAAGAATTAAATAAAGTATTTAAATTAGATGCAGAAGCAGTTAATGTTGCTGAAGAATTATCTTCTCACGAATTAGACAAGCCTGCTTCAACAACAGGTCAAGAATATAAAGATTGGGATACTAAGAAAAAAGATTTAGTAAAACAATATACTGATAAAGTAAATGACTATGTTGAAGCATTAGATAAGTATAATAAAAGAAAGCTCAATCAAGTAGAATATCAATTTGGTGAGATAACTAAAAGAGCAGAAGATAAAGGTTCTATTATTTCTGTTACCAATAAAATGAATTGGAAAAGATTTTCACAAAGACAAGATATCCCACAATGGTATAAAGACATTATTGGTGAGTCTAACGATGTGTTTAAAAACTACTTCTTAACTATTGGTAAGTTACAGAATGGTCATTCTATTATGATGATGCAAGATGAAATCTTAAACATAGGGTTAAAGAATGGCATGATTGAAGAACAAGGTAAAATGATTACGCCTGCTAATAAAAACTATGTTGTAGTTGGTGGTCAACATTCAGTAACAGGTACAAGTAAATCTACATTTGGTCCATTAAGTGGATATAAGATGCACCCTGACTTATATAAAGTAATGTTTGAGTTACCTGTTATGCAGGTAGACAATGTTGGTTGGAAGTCAATGAAAGGTGCTTTCTTAGAGTCAGCTAACTGGGTTAATAGAATGAAGATTGTATACAACCCAACATCTTTGTATAGAAACTTTACTTCTCACTTTGGTAATGACTTAATGTTAGCAGGGTTCTATACTCAAGCTATGGGTCTTTCTCGTAATTTAATTAATGGTGAACACAATATGTTCCATTTAGGTATGGACCATTATGGTGGCAACATGAAAGAATACTTTGCTGGATTGACTAATGATGGGGCTAAATATGGTGCTACCAATACTATTGCTGAGCAAGAGTTTAATAGATTGTTTAAAGATATCACATCTGAAAAAGATATAACTAAAGCATTTGATAAATCTAGCATAAAGGACGGAGAAGCACCTATTAAAAGTATGGTAAATGCTACATTTAAAATGTTTAAGTATGTACCTAAAGGTCTCAGAAAAGGCTTCTTCCTTGGTGACTATTTGCCTAAGTTGGCTCACTTTGAAGTAATGAGAAACTCTATTGCCTATAAAGCATATGGAGATAACTTCTACTTATTGACTCCTGAGCAAATGGACGCTTGTAGTAACGCTGCTGCAAGATGTGTAACCCAAGATATGGCTACTCCAGAATTAGCAGGGGAAATGGCTAACATTCAGTATTTAGGTATTGTACCTAAGTATACTTATGAGATGGCAAGAACTCGTTACCAATCAATGAAGAATGCTATTGGTCATGGTATATTAGAAAACTATAGCGATATCAAATGGTCTAATAACCAAGCTGAAAACGATGCTATTATTGGTAAGTTGTCAAAGGCTCACAGATTAAGAAAAACTTTAGGGTTGGCACAATACTCTATGAGTTTGTATACATCAATGATTATAGGCAATGCTGTATTTGATAAGGCTAAAAGAATAATGAATGATGAGGCTCAAGGCATATTGGTAGTAGGTGACTCTGGAGGAAAAGAAAGTAATATGTTTGATGAGATGCTTAGAGAAGCATTAACAACAGGAGATAATATAACTAACCAACAAGCTGTTAGAAATATAGTAGAGCCATACTTAAGAACCCATAACCTATATGCAGAATACGACCCTGAGACCTATACAATGAAGTATTGGGACGCAGGTAGAAACGATATGTATGCTCAATTTAATGGCATTTTTAGGGGCTTTATGTACGATGTTGCGCCTACGCAATACAAGATACCTTTCGTTACAGATAAGGCAAGGAGTATGGCTGCAAATGAGCCAGGATTAACAAGAGGTTTAGCTACATTAACTAACCAAGCTTCTACCTTTTATGGCATTAATATAATGACTAAAGCATTAACTGACCCATTGTTTGATGAGCAAGTAGGCGATAGGGTGTTTAAAAATGCTACCACTTCTGGAGAAAAGGTGATGGCTTACACTAAAGCTGTTGGGCTTCAAGTTATCCCATCGGATGCGACCAAGTTAATCAATACTATGGAAGGTGCTTACAAGTCTGAAAAGGACTTTGAAACTCAAACCAAAGATGGTACGACTAAATACTTTAAAGATAACTTTATTGAAGGTTTAAATGGTACTTACAAAGAGGTTAACGTAAGAGGTAAGATTGCTAAAAATGTATATGCTGAAGCTAGAAACATGGAAGCTGACATTAGAAAGCAAAGGGAAGAGTATAGCAAGGATTTAAATAGACTTTGTTTTGAACAAAACGGCAAATCTTTTAATGAGTTGTCTAAACTTGAGAAGTATAACTTCATGAACCAAGATAACATTAAAGACATGTCTCAAGACTTCATAGAGAACATAAACGAAAAAGCTAGATTAGCTGCTAAGAATATGAAAACTTGGTATATAACTGCTCAAAAGTTTAACTTTAAAGAAGCGGATTTAAGACAGATATTTGAAAACCCTCAAGTATTATCACTTGATTTAGGGGATACTAAGAATATGCCTGCTTTTAGAACTCAAAGAAATAATGAGACCTTTAGGAATGTTTTAAACAAATCTTTCAAAGATATAGAAAAGCTTGATTTTAATAGTCTTTACAACGATAAAACGTATTATATAACTAAATAAAACATTAATTATGCCATTACCATTGTTAGCAATGCTAGCTTTACAGGCAGCTGGAACTGCTGCTTCTGCTTACTCAGCAAATAGAGCTAAAAAAAGAACTGATGCAGCTATGGACCAAGCGGCAAGAAGAGCGTCTGCTTTTCAAACTAAGCCATTGGGTAATAAATTAGCGCAAGCTTATACCGAGTCTAAATTAGCAGAAAATGCATTAAACCCATATCAAAAACAAGAAGCTCAAGATTTATTAAGAGCTCAAGCAGATGCTGATTATAACATAAGTGAATACGCGCCATCTGGGTTTGCTGCAATACAAGGTCAAGCTTCAAATACAGGTAGAACTCAAGATGCTTTAGGTAGATTAGGTGCTAAGTATGCTCCTATGCAAATGGCTCAAAAACAACAATCATCACAATTAGCTAGCGAAGTAGATAAATATGATTATTTAAGCGAACAAGAAAGAAAGGATAGAGAGCAAACTTTGGTTAATTTAGGTTTAGGTAAAGCAATGGCTGAAAACCAAAATAGAAACCAAATGACTCAAGCAGCTATTGGTCTTGGAACTTCTATGGCAGGAACATTAGCAGGTGCTAGCAAAGAAGATTTAAATAAAATATTTGGATTGGGCAAAACTACACAAGATTTTACACCTACTAAATTTGCTTCAACAAGTGGTTTGCCTAAAGTAGATGCAACTAAATTGTATAATAATGCAATGAAACCTAAATATAATATTGGTGGTGTAATAACTAAAAAATTAAACCCATTACAACAATATGCTACTGATGATATATCTGGTAATTATGCTCAACCAAATATATTTGGAGGTCCAACATTTAACAACCCTTGGGTAATGCCAAATAAAAAATTAGCAACTGATTACACACTTGGTATGTTTAAACCTACAAAGTACGAAGTAATAAATTCTTTTTAAATAATTAACCCCTCTAAAATGAGGGGTTTTTTATTAGTGTCCACTTGACTCTTTAACTTCAAGTTTTACCGACTGTAAGTTTATTTGATTATTAACTGATGGGTCTCCATTTTCAAATAGATTGATTTGTACCCATGCTGATTTAGTTCTAATCCTATCTCCATTAAAGTTTTGTTCTTCGTAGGCTACATTTGGTATAAGAGCACCTTCACTATTATTGCTTAATCTGTTTCTATATACAGAACTAAACAACTCACCTTCTCTTAATGTAAACCCACTTACTTTAGTTATTTGGGTTAAATTATTATTAGTTATAGATGAACTATCTCTTGCATAGATAATAGCATTGTCTACATTGCCTTGGTTAAGTATCATCATAGCTAATGGCTCTATTGTAGTAGGATACTGAGGAACAACAGGGAATGTTATATAAGCTTTTAACTCTGTTAATTGATTAAATATACCAGGGCTATTATCAAACTCTTTTAACATTTTATATGTACCACCATATTGAGTACCAAATGTATATACATCATCTCCTACTCTAACCCAATAGTCAGGATTAGATTGGTAAGCACCTTGCCATGTTTTTGTTTTCCAATTAAATATATAGCTTACATTTTCGTTACCTATGTATTGGTTAATACCATTAATACCACAATTACCAGGATATACCTTTTGAGTTATATTAGGATTAGGGCAAGTAAAGAATGCTTCAAAAGTATAAGGGTTAATTCCACCTTTGATATATCTTGCACTATTATTATATTCTTTCTCAAACGGTAGGTTTCTAAACACTTGGTTCCATAAAAACCCTGCTTTGTTTTGACTAATAGGTTCTGCATCGCTACCTGAAAAAGCAATAATTTCTCTATTTAATGCATCAGCCCAGAATACTAATCCTTTATAGCCAACAACACTTGCAGGGCTAATACAACCCCAATTTTGAGTTAAAGGTAATATAGTTCCTAATACACCTGAAGATGTTGTTAATGCACTTGTTCCGTCTGCTGAATACACTTGTGATTGACCTACCAATGATACAAAACTACCTGAGTTGCAAAGTATTAAAAGTCTACCGCCTTGGTTAGCTTCTTTAGATGTCTGGAGTATAGTTGTAATTGGACCAGCTGTACCTTCTACCTCAACAGCATTTAATGCATCAAATGAAGACAACCCATTTACTTTTGTTTGTGGTATTCTAACATTAGACCATCTAATAGTATTGGTTAATAATCTTTGCCCAACACTATCTACTGGAGCTATTCTACCTAAGTCGTCTAACCATAATGTAAATTTCTTTTCATATGGGTTCATTGATACGCAAGTATATGCCCCTCCATCAGAGTCTCTACTTTGAGTGTATGTATCACCATTCAAAGTAAATGTTTGAGTTGCACCAGAATTAAAAAAGTCACCTAATGTGGTTGAGTTATTTATTACACCAAAAGCAGCTATTTCATACTGATTGTTAGTAGTAGTTTGAGGTGTATATATAGTTGCAATACATGCAGATTGAGCAGTATTTAATAAGCCACTTCCATATCCACAATAACCTGTACCACCACCTCCAGAAACTACTGAAAACTGATTATACTGTTCAGATATATACGGAGCAATAATTGACTCATCAACATTGATTATTGCATATCCTCCAAATGTAGTTAATATCTGTCCATTAATTACATTTTGGTTAGGAGTTAAATTATTATAAAAAGCTAATTTACAAACGTCACCATCTTTAAACCCATACCCAACACCGTCTGCTAATAAGCTAGATAATGGTATTGCTATACCATAATATTTTAAAGATTTATCAGCCCATACATTGTTAATCTTTATTTCACCTAATGCGCTAATTCTTGCAGTTCTTATAATGCCAGGAACAAAAGAAATAAAACTAAATGCTTTATTATTTTTAGAAAATGTTATAGCGTAGTATTTAGCAAAATCAGGTATAGCACCAGTAAGTTGCGTTGTATTAACATCAAATGATATTGACTGATATAGAGTTCTAGTGTCTGGAAAATACTCTGGAACATCTGATGCTCCAATTTTTGCAACACCACATTTTCTTAATGCTGAGTCATAAAAATCTACACCATAACTGTAAGAAGTTCCTGGGAAAAAAGCTCTATTTATTCCAGCTATCCAATTAGATTTTAAATATATGTCATTAGGATACACACCAGGTGCTCCAGGACCACTTGATACAATTTGTTCATATGGCATCCAAAACATTTGTGCAAATGTTAATCCATTTGTATAGCTTTCCCACGTTCCATTGTATTCTGGATTAGATGCTGACATTAATGCTGACCACTCGTCCCTTGGAGATGTAACTGATGTGTCTACACAATACTGAGATATTGCAGGAGGTGGAGCACCAGGCGTAGCAGTTCTTTGTATCATGTTTTCAATAGAAGTTTCTTGAGGTAAATTCATATAAGATGCATTTACCGTTAAAACTTGTGATGTTGCATTTAACTCTCCAATAGAGTTTGCATTAAATGTATATGTAGTATCTATTGTACCAACACTACAATCTAATGGATATTGATAATAATGACCATTGTAAATTGTAAATACACCCCAAGCAAACTTAGTTCCACCTGCCATTTTAATAAATAAAATATATGGAGTTAAACCAAGCGATGCACTTTTAGGAGTAACAACAGGGTTATTAAATGTAGGAGTAGATGCAAATTCAATATTAGTATTAGGGGTATTATACCCTTCAACTATATTAGCAGCTAACAATCTATTAGCTGATAATTCAATTGATTGAACAGACAATGGAACTGCATCAAACTGTTTAGACGTATATTCGCTACCTAAAGTAGTTAACACATCTGAACCGTCCCAGTTTTGGAATGTTATATATGGTATTAAAAATGGACTTGTATTGTGTTCGTTTACTAATTGAGCATCAGTATAATACACAGGACCTAATCCAAAATCATATTCTCTTGATGTTAAATCATCTTTATCAAACTTTCTAATAACTTGAAAAACATTTGTTTCTAAATCTCTTGAAACAAATTCAATAGTTTGCCAATTATCAGGTATTTTTTGTTCTTTACTTAAACTAATAGTTATAGTATTATTGTAATAATTATTAGCAGAAATTTCCTCTAAATGTGGAGGCAAAGAAGTTAAACTATATGGAGCTAATACAGAAAACAAATCATCTACATTAGTTATTCTATAGCTAAATTGTAATCCTTTTGTTTGAATTAGTGTAGATTTAGTTGCATCTGTACTTCTTGTAGTAGTCAATGGAACATGTCCTGGCTCTGTTATTAAAGACAGCTCTTCTTGAGTTAATAAGTTAGGATTATAAACAGAGTAATTTTTAGTAACATCTACATATCTTAATGATGTATTTGTACCATCTGTCCATATTAATAACTTATTGCTTATTCTTGCAGATACAAATGTTTGATATTTAAAATCTAAACCATCGTTTGTAGGGTTAGTTGCTTCAACCCATTGCCCATCTAATACTGTAGAAAAACTAACAGGCAAGTTTCTTTTAGCAACACTATCATAATCTATTACTACTTTTGATATAAAAGAGTTTACTGTATATGATATGTCACCACTATCGTATTCTCTTTGGAATAAGTATATAGTTCTTTTTTGATTTACTGATTGGGTATCATCAACTACATACCCTAATGTTTCAATATTGCTTTTGTTATAAACTAAAGACTCGTAAATAGTACAATGAGCAGTTGCTGTTACACCACCAGGAGGGGGAGCAATTGTAATTAAAGGAGCAGTAATATAACCACTACCAGGATTAGTTAACACAATACTTGTTACTACATTAGTAGATGGATTTACTACAGCATAACCTTCTGCTTGTGTTCCTCCAGAAGGTGGAGGGTCAAATGTAACTATAGGGGCAATAGGTCCATAATTAGACCCTGGGTTATCTATTATTACTTCATTAACAAAACCTCCAAATAAACCACTAAAGTCAGTATTTCCGTCTATTAATTGAACTATGCCATCGTTGCCACCTTCATTGTAAAATTCCATTCCTGATGTTTCTCCATCAGAAGTTCCCTTGACGCCATTCATTGCCACATGGACATTCATAGCAGAAGAATACGACTCCTTCTCTTGCAAGTGGGGAGCCGTATCCGTATCTAAACCTTTTGTAAAAAGTTTTGTTATTTGAGCCATTAAGTCTTATTTATTAAGTCCATAGAGGAATGTTGTATGCAACACCATTAATAGTAACTTCTAAAAATCTAATTTGGCTAGTCCAAATAGTATTATTAGTTGTACCATTTATAATGATATTTGGAGCATCAATTTGTACTGTTTGTGCAATATCATCTAATTTAATTAAGGTATTATTTAAACTTCCTGCAGTTAATGTAGCTTGTCTGGAAATATCGTTTATAAATAATTTTGCACCATTGTTTGCACCAGTATCACCTAATGTAAATCTACGGTCACTCATACTTAACTTCAACCCTAAAGATGCGCTTGCATATGTAGTTTCAATAACTTCATTAGTGTCATTTATTGATAAGTATGTGCTATTTGTAGAACCTCCTATTAAATGACTATTATTTGTTAAAGTAGTAACACCTGTTGTACCATTAAGTAATATATTTGTTGTAGCAGCAGCTGGACCATTTACAACTAATGAAATTGAACTTGTTGAGTCATCAACTGTTAGTGTTGAAGCACTTGTCAAACCATTAAAATCACCAAGCTTGTATATGTTATTAGCAAAGTCTATACTTAAACCTAAACCAAAACTATTTTGTTGAGTTTCTATTAAGCTAGAAGCATCATTAATAAATAATGAAGTTCCATTGCCACCATTTGTATAGTCACCAAACAAGAACTGCTGAGCAGCATAGTTAAAGCTAAAACCACTTGTAGCTGTTTTAGTTAAGTTAGTATTGTCGTAAATGTTACTATTAACAAATGTAGTTCCATTTAATCTTGTAGGAACAAAGTAATTAGTTGCATTAATTGCAGTAGATTGAGAGTTGATAGTTACGTCTCCTGTACCACCAGCAGGTGATATAGTTACGTTTGTACCAGCAGTAATCTTAGTAACAGGAGAAGTCGTTGGGTTTCTTACAAAGTTCCAATATCCACCTCCAGCAGCAGCATAAGTATAACCAACAACTACAGGGCTTGAACTCCAGAAGTATAAACCATTTTTAGATAATGTTGCATCATTTTCTACAAGAGCTAATAAAGAGTCAGCACCAGATAAAGTAATTAAACTACCTGTGTTTGCAGTAGCTTGTATAGCATTAGTAGAAAATAGATTTTTAACCTCATCTTGAATACCCTTCATAGATGTGTCTGTCCATTCAACTTTGCCTGAAGGTGTTTGTTTTGCGTTAGTAATTAAATTACTTAAAGTATTTAAAGTTGCCATAATATTAAGGGGTTGTATTTATTGTTTTAACTGTTCCTGATGGGTCTTTATATTTTAATACTCCACCTTCTGAATATAGTATAACTCCACCTGTTGGAGTAGCAGGTACAGTAACAATATTAGGTATAAAGCCACCTGTTGCTTGCAAATACCAATATCCACCATCGTTTGCAGCTACAACTAATTTACCGTTTTCTGCACCGCTTGGTTGCCAGGTATAAACACCTACACCTATAACTAATGCAGTTTGAGAGTTGTTTTTCCCTTGAGCATTTAAAGCTACAGTATCTGGTACTACAATACAACCACGAGCACGGATTTCTTCAGCTATGTCGTCTTGAATACCTTTCAACCCATTAGTGCCAGACCAATTCACCGTATTGTTAGGTGTCTGGTCAGCATTGAATATTCTGTTAAGCAAGCTTAATATTGTCATTATTCCTATTATTTAGTATATAATACGTTTAATTAGTTCAATTCAGCCCCTGGGACAAAGGTTAAATTAAGCTGTTCAGCAGCCCAATCCATAATCCATTCGTTACTTCCGTCCCAAGTAGCATACTCGTCTGGACCTAATGTAAGATTACCTTGAGCTAATTGAGTTTCAGTAGCAGGCTCTACAGTTGTATCACTTGCTAATAATTGATAATAGAATGATGCTGTATCCAATAGATTGTCAGAGATTGAAATCATACTGAATAGGTTAGCGTTTTCGCTTTTTCCGTTTGACCAGATTGATACTGGATTAATTGCTTTTTGCATTATTTATTTTATTTAAAGTTTAGAAAATGTTAGGTATATATCTTGTTAATATATTCATATATACAGGGCTTCCAGATGCGTTAGTTACTTGAAACTCTATAGTCCCTCCGATGTCAACTGCTGCAAATGTAACAGTAGAAGTAGAACCATTTAAGTCAGGTGTAGCATTGTCTACATATTGAGTATTACCAGCGTTGTCATTTACAGCTGTAAACGTACCGCTTCTCATATAGTTACCACTAGCTATATAGAACACATAATCTATCATAACACCTTGTGTTGTAGTAGGATACCATTCCATTAAAGATACAGTTGTACCTGTGTTAATAACAGTAGGGGTTGTAACAGAAGATGTATAAATGTTAGCTTTTACTTGACCACCACTATACAATTTATTAGAACCACCTGTTATATCTGCATACACAAGTAAATTGTTGCTACTTTCATTTACGTTTACTTCAGCTGAATTTTGTGCTCCTAATGTACTTGCAATTACACCTCCTGATGCAGTTATATTACCAGTTACTTGTAGTTTGTTACCATTATCTGTAGTAGAACCAATTAATACATTGTTAGAGCCAGGATTATAAATAGCTGAGTTGCCCATTCCAATAGTGTTTGCTTTTGGAACGTACCCTGATGTTATATTACCATACAAAACATTAAAGAAACCAAATGTAAATGTATACGTTGATTGGTTAGCTGTTAATGGACCATATGTATATGTGCCACCACTATATCCTGCTAATGTTGTAGAATCTGTTGTAGTAACAGTATCTGTAATAACAGATGTAGCTCTTACAGTTCCGTTAACGTCTAATTTGTAACTTGGGCTTGAAGTACCTATACCTATATTACCATCATCTCTAACTCTAAATAATTCCGTAGAAGAACTATTTTGAATTAATAATGAAGACGTAGAAGATGTAGAGCCAGAACCTTTGATGTGAACCCTTGCAGATGCTAAAGCAAATGTACCTCCAAAATAATTACTGCCATCCCTGTTCATAACCATATTAACAACAGATGCTTGACTTCTAAATTGCAACCCATAATTCACTCCACCTCCTGATGTATGAGTACCTATTTGAGATGACCAGTTAGGACTATTTTGCATAAACACCAACTGAGCAGCCATATCTGAAGTTCCATTTGTATCAATCCTTATTGTAGATTGACCATTAGAAGTATTATATGCTCTAATTGTACCTAAAACATCTAATTTATAACCAGCATCTGTAGTAGTTCCAACCAATACATTTCCAGCAGAAGGGTTTAATTCTATTACAGAATTAGATAAAACTCTTAATGCATTTGTACCATTGTTATG
>JACCDP011287279.1_pt1 | contig 28347 bp, 24 predicted proteins | sample 7445841 | NCBI WGS metagenome assembly JACCDP01 (sample SAMN15323441, study PRJNA562643) | freshwater metagenome | isolation source: river surface water | place: USA:Blue River Watershed | collected 2017-08-17 | reverse complement strand
TAAATAATTTAGCAACATCTTCCTTGCTCTTATGCATGGCTGGCGTTACAATATGATACGGCGCTTCGCCATCCATTTGTTGTATGTATTCACCCAAATCTGTTTCCACACTTTCAACACCGATGGAAGTTAAATAATCATTCAAATGAATTTCCTCCGTCACCATGCTTTTGCTTTTAACAACGGATTTACATTCTTTTTCCTTGCATAACTCACCAATAAAATTCAGTGCTTGTTCGCTATCCTCGGCCCAAAAAACTTTGGCACCCCTTTTGGTTATTTGATCTTCAAATTGGGTTAGGTACAAATCCAAATGCTCAATCGCTTCCCATTTTTTATTTTTTGCTAATTCGCGTACTCTAGTTAAATCTGGAAATTGGGCTTTGCCTTTTGGTACAACTGCATTGTATTTAGAAATATTAAAATTCAGTTTGCGTCTGTGTTCCAGATCAACTGCTTTTGCGCTGCTTTTAGTGTCGAATGAGGAGGCGTAAATACTTTGCATAATGATTATTACAAAAATAGTTATTTATCCTTTAGATGTTGCGCAGAAGCATCCAAGGCTTCATAAAATTTTTCCCCATATTTGCGAATAATAGATTCCTTTAAAAACACATAGGCTGGGACCTTTAATTTAACGCCTAAGGAACAAGCTGCCTGACATAGATCTTCACGAGGCTCATAATTCATATATTCAATATCGGGATCCTGCTTACTTTTTTGAACTTTAATGGGGAACAAATGGCAACTAATGGGCTTTTTCCAAGGAATCTTACCATCATTATAAGCTTGCTCAAAGGCACATTTGATGATGCCTTTTTCCTTGTACCCATAGGCGCAAATTTGACCATTTAAAGTGGGTGTTACCCATCCAAACTCACGATCATATAAAAACTGGCCTACTTGTTTTACTTCTTTAATTCCTTCTTTGGTCATATAGGGTTCTACAATATCATAATACTTCTTAATGAAGTCTTTTTCTTTGTTTTCAAGAGGCGCACCCGCATCCCCATCCTCGCAACACCCACCCTTACATTTTGTCAAGTCACATACAAATTGTTCTTCAATTACTTGGTCACTCACTAAAACGGAATCAATCGCTATCATAAAATTATTTGTGGCGTAAAGGTATCATTATTTCCATTTAAATGTATTGACCAAATGCTGTACATCCTTAAATAAAAAATCATTGTAAATGGATAAAGAATCGGCATTGGGTGTCGTATTAAAATACAAAGCGCCTCTAAAAAAATGGGTGTTCGAATCGGTCAAAAAAAACTGATACGCTGTTGCTACATCTCCCCCAATATTAAAAAAAACACCATGCACTCCTTCAATGGTTGTAAAAACTGAATCTGCAATATAGGTCGCTTTATTAGAATGATTACTTGCAAATTTATAAGCATCATTAATTAAGGTATCTAGTTGCTGTGGCTTAATTTTTTTATAACTTATGTATATCGTGCCATTTAAACTAGGAAACTGAATATTGATCCAAGCATCTTTAGATTTATTTTCGCCAAAATAATTTATTTGATTATCTATAAATGCATAGGTAGGATATTCAAAGGTATAAGGAATATTAGGCGTGTAAAAAGATTGATACTTTTTCTCAGGAAATTGAAAATTTGCATACCCCTTTTCCTTAGGAAGGAATGGGCTATTGCAAGCAATTACTAACAAAACGAAAACTAAAGATATAAAAATAAAAATATTACGCATGATCTATATTAGAAGAAATAACTGGTGTAATGATCATTTGTATTTTATGAATTCTATTTTTTTGTATTTCTAAAACCGTAAAACTATACTGCTGGAATTTAACAACTTGCTGTAACGCTGGAAATTCACCTGCCAGTTCTAAAAACAAGCCCGCCATAGTATCACTTTCTCCTTTGACAGTATCAAAAGAAGTAGATGGAATGTCAATGAAATTACACAAATCAGTAATCGCTGTTTTACCTTCAATAACATAATGATACTCGTCAATCTTTTTAACGGTTGTTTCCTCTTCATCAAATTCATCCTTTATTTCACCGACAATTTCTTCTAAAATATCTTCCAATGTAATGATACCGCTGGTGCCGCCAAATTCGTCCACTACAATTCCAAAATGGACGCGTTTTGATTGAAATTCTTGCAATAAATCCTCAATCATTTTTTGTTCATGCACGAAATATGCAGGCCGTATCAAGGTTTGCCATTTAAATTCATCAGACTCTTTTAAATGCGGGATAATATCTTTGGTATGAATCATGCCCACAATCGTATCTAAGTCGTCCTTAAATATGGGGAAACGGCTATAACTAAATTCATTAATGTTTTTTAATAAAGTGGTAAAATCAACCTCTTCCTCTATACCATGCACGTCTAACCTCGTTTTCATGATTTGTTTCACAGTAATGTTGCCAAATTTCACAATTCCCTTTAAAATATTTTTTTCATTTTCTTTGTGATGTGCTGAGCTGGTTAATTCAATAGCATGATCCAACTCCTCCATGCTATAGGATGCCCCAGTTCCTTTTTGTGCTAGTTTTTTTTCCATCAGGTTGGTATACTTAACCATGAGTCCACTGAGTCCAGAAAAAATAAAATAAACTGCTTGTATGATAAATCCAAAATCCTGTGCAAATCGAACATTGTTTTGAGTAGCCATCACTTTTGGTAAAATCTCACCAAAAAATAATAACAATAAAGTCACCGCAACTATTTTAATGATAAACTCAAATCCAGGAATGGTTATTTGATCAAAGACAAATAAGTCGTCAATTAATATATTAGCGATTAAAATGATACAAATATTAATAAAACTATTCGCAATCAACATAGATGTTAATAGCTTTTTAGGATCTTCTAAAAGTTTTACAATTCGTTGTAAAGGAATATGCCTTTTTGTTTTTAATACCTGTATGTCTTTATAGGATAAAGAAAAAAAAGCGACTTCAGATCCAGCGATGACAAATGAAAGGAAAAGTAAAAAACTGATTAAAAAGATGAATCCCGTATCCTGTTGGAGTGAAGCTATAAAAGAAACGGTCAAATAAAGGGGGGTACCCGAATGCGCTTCCAAGTTTTGAGTGTTTTAATTTTTGGAAAGTTACCAATTTTTTAAGTTTTACACCAATTTATAAAGTCCTGCCCTAAAAATTGGTTAATTATTTTTGGAAAGGGTAACTGTTTAAGTTGCTTTTGATTGACCCACAATGCCTTAGAAAAAACAGTAGGTATACTGTCAAATTTGACAAGTATGAAACGCGCCTGTAAAAGCTGATGGGTTAACGCTTGGTTGTAAATCGGAGAAACGGATGGAGTCCCCTGTTTTGTCTGATTTAAATGGACACGACTTGTCTTGGGACTAATGCCCAGCTGTTGCGCTAAAACTTCATTCAAATAGCCAACAGTTACAGGTACTAAACTTTTACTTTCATTTAAATAAAATTGATATAAGCCACCCCATATATCCCCTTCCAATCGTTTTTGCACTAACCATTTGCCCTTGCTATAAAAACAGAAAAAATCAAAATATCTTTTTTTTCTTGTGATACTTTTTACCTTGATGGGTAATTGATTTACTTGATTATTTAAAAAAGCAACACATTTTTTTTTCATGATGCAATCAGCACAATTGGGCGTACTTGGTTTGCAAACAGTGGCTCCAAAATCCATCAAGGCTTGATTATAAATGCCTGCTTGTTTTTTTGACAAATTTTCATCCGCAATTTTATTAAACAAATCAATACCTTCTTGTGTATCCGTTGGTGTGTCTATTCCATAAAATCGCGCCAACACCCGAAACACATTTCCATCTACTACCGCGTAGGGTAAATTATAGGCAAAGGAAGCGATAGCGGAAGCTGTATAAGGACCTACTCCTTTTAAACTTAAAAGTGATTCGTAATTATTAGGAAACACCCCATTTAATTTTTTACTGATATAGCGGGCTGTAAAAATTAAATTTTTACAGCGATTATAGTAGCCCAAACCCTCCCATAATTTTAAAACCTTTTCGTCCTTGGCATTGGCCAAATCATGCACCGTTGGATAAGAAGCAACAAATTTTTCATAATAGGCCCAGCCTTGCTCCACCCTGGTTTGTTGCAGTATAATTTCACTCAACCAAATTTTATAGGGATCCTTTTCCCCTTTCCATGGCATGGGTCGATGATTGGAAGCGATATTCCATTTTAATAAAAGTTGGGTGAAGGTTTGCGTCATTAAAAGCAAAAGTGATAAAAATAAACCTAATAAAAGTTAGTTTTTTAAATCACTTGATTTATTATGTATTATTATTTTAATATATATAAATAAATCATATGCGTACAAGGCTCTAAATTTGTCTAAAAATGTATAAAATATATTAGGATATAGTTGTAATTAGGAAAAAATTGATTTATTTTTAATACTGAACCTAAAACCAACTTCATGAGAAAATCTGATCTCATTAATCAAATTTCTGAAAAAACTGGCATTCCAAAAGTGGATGTACTTGTTACATTAGAAACGATGTTTAAGGAAGTAAAAGAAAGCTTGTCCAATGGTGAAAACATCTACATACGTGGATTTGGCAGCTTTATTACTAAAAAAAGAGCAGCAAAAATTGGTCGTAATATCAAAAAAAATATTGCGGTTGAAATACCTGAACATTTTATTCCCGCCTTTAAGCCTGCAAAAGAATTTGTAAACGATGTGAAAAGCAAACGGAAGTAAGCTACCTTTGCCTGAAATTGTTTTACATTGAAAAAGCCACAATTTATTGTTGTTCTCCTAGCCATTGCTTTATTGAGCACCCTGTATTTTTTTGCCCCTAGATATAAACAAGCCGATTTGGCAGCGGCAATCCAAACTGCTGAAAATCAAGATGTTACTTCAAAATCAGTATTAGAAGGCGCTAAGATGAATTTGGCTGCCGAACAAAAATTGACCCTCTTAAGTATTGAAAATCAATTAAATACAAGTAAAACGACGATTGATAGTGTTAATATATATAAAGCACTATCCCGTTTTTGGGCCGATTCAGCTCAAAAATTGGGACCCTATTTATATTATACTTACAGTGCTGCTTTGTTGGAAAGTTCTGAAAAAAGCCTCACTTTTGCAGCCCAGCAGCTGGTTGATAACTTGACCGACCCTGAAGCACCACCCGCCTTCTTAAAATGGATGGCAGGAAATGCAAAAGTTCTTTTAGATAAAGCATTGGTTATTAATCCAAATAATGATTCTGCGAAAATTAATTTAGGTGCCTGTTACTTGTTTGGTAATATATCAGACAACCCGATGCAAGGCATCTTAAAAATCAAAGAAGTAGTGGATAAAAATCCACATAACATTTATGGGCAAATGATTCTGGCCTTGGGTGGTAAAAAATCAGGTCAAAATGAAAAAGCAATTGAACGATTTTTGTTAATCCTTCAGGACGAACCTACAAATATCGAAGCCTTGGTTCATTTGGCTGAATGTTATGAATTAACCAATCAAAAACCTTTGGCATTGGAAAGCTATCAAAAAGTAAAGCTATCCAATAAAATAAAATCAAAGGCCTTTAACGATGCAATTGACAAGAGAATACAACAATTAAAGAAATAATATTATATAACAAAAAAAATATCGGACATGCCTTGTGGTAAAAAAAGAAAGCGTCATAAAATTGCGACACACAAAAGAAAAAAACGTTTAAGAAAAAATAGACATAAGAAAAAGAACAAATAGTTCTTCTTCAATACAAGCGTATTTCCTATGAAATACGCTTGTATATTTCCAAATTGCACACCACTTATCTACTCAGCAACTTTACCTTTACCTTTACCTTCCTTTGTAAAGTGGATGTGTTTCAAAAAATTATAAAGCAGTATTTGCGTTTAATTGCGCTATGCGTGCTTTAAAAAAGTTGCTATAAGTGAATAAAGATTTAATAATTAATAGCTCCCCAGAGGGTGTTGAAATCGCCTTGCTGGAGGAAAAAAAATTGGTTGAAATACATAACGAAAAAATAGATGCCCGTTGGTCTGTTGGAGATTTGTATTTAGGAAAAGTAAAAAAAATTATACCTGGGCTTAACGCAGCATTCGTAGATGTTGGATTTGACAAGGATGCCTTTTTACACTATACAGATTTAAGCCCTTATGCAAAGTCGATCATCAAATTCACGCAATTGGCGATGAACGACCATGATAAAAGCTTTGATTTTGCAGGTTTTCAAGCAGCACCTGAAATTTTTAAAACAGGAAAAATAAGTGAAGTACTTAATGGGAAACCCAATGTATTGGTTCAAATTTTAAAAGAACCTATTGCAGCAAAAGGTCCTAGATTAACCTGCGAAATTTCATTGGCAGGCAGATTCGTAGTACTTACCCCTTTTAATGAAATAGTTGCCGTATCCAAAAAAATACATTCAAATGAGGAACGCAAAAGGTTACAAAAAATAATCGAAGCGGTACGTCCTAAAAATTTTGGTGTGATTGTGCGAACTGCAGCTGAAGGTAAAACCACTGCTGAACTACATGAAGATTTATTGACCCTTGAAGCGAATTGGAAAAATATTCAATCTAATTTAAAGGGTGCTGTACCTCCTGCACGCATCATGAATGAGGAAAGCAAAACCACGAGTATATTAAGAGATTTATTAAATGAAGACTTTAATAAAATTGTGGTCAATGATAAAAAAATATTTGATATCACGCTAAGCTATTTACAAAGAATAGCCCCTGCCAAAAGCAATATATTAAGCTTGTATGATGGAGATCAGCCCATATTTGATCAATATGGTATAACCAAACAAGTAAAGTCCTCCTTTGGAAAAACAGTTAACTTGCCAAGTGGCGCCTACTTAATTATTGAACACACGGAGGCATTGCATGTCATTGATGTGAACAGTGGTTTTAAAAGTGTTTCGAATAACCAGGAAGAAAATGCTTTGCAAACCAATATGGAAGCGGCGGAAGAAATTGCACGACAATTAAGATTAAGAGATATAGGTGGTATTATTGTGATTGATTTTATTGACATGAAATTGCCTGAAAATAGACGCAAGGTGCAAGAGTCATTAGAAGATTTCATGAAAACCGATCGTGCCAGACATTCTGTATTACCTATTTCAAAATTTGGATTATTACAAGCAACGCGTCAACGTATTCGACCTGAAGTAAATATTAATACTTCGGAAGATTGCCCTGCTTGTAATGGTACTGGCAAAATAACTTCCACTTTATTATTAGAGGATGAGATTGAAAAGAAAATGTCTTATTTGGCCACCCATGGTCACAAATCATTGATTCTATTAGTACACCCAATCATTCATTCACATTTGACCAAAGGAATATTTAACAATATCATCAAGCGTTGGAAAAATAAATATAAAATTAAATTAAAGTCGCAAGCAGATAATTCAAGCCACTTAGTTGAATACCGCTTTTTAGATGAGCACGGAGAAGCGATCATTTTATAATTAACATTAAAAGCTACATTGAGCTCAGGTGTAAAAGAAATAAAAAAGGGTCCCGATAAATCGGGACCCTTTTTTATTTAAAACCTAAATTGAATTAACGTCTTTGTAAAGTAAGTGTGTTAACACCATAATCACTACTTCCGTATTTTAAACCAATTTTCAAGCCAATATAACCAGTACAAGAGAATACATATCCATTCGTACCAGAACTTGGTATGTAAGCGCTTGTAAGTTGTCCATAATCAGCAAAAATTACATTATTAGTCGCTAATTTCGCTACCCCTGTAGCTGGATCAATATTGATAATCAAATCATTTTTCTTGTCGCCATATGCTGGATTAGGCCATACATCTGAAATATTAATTTGATTCGCTCCAGGGCCGTCGCTAACTGAAACAACATCGCCCACTGACCAGTCCGCCCAATCGTCCTGCATGACAGTATAAGTGCCTTTCATATTACCTGTGAAAGGACATACCACAAAAGCAGTCCATCTCATACATGCATTGTATCCACCAGCAGATTCTAATGCACCTACGCTGTTTGAAATGTCATAGGTTTTATTGTCTTCAGTCACTAACTGATGATAAAAAGTGTAATACTGACCTGGTGCAAATAATGCAGCACTAGTCATACCATATGCCTTTGCAATTTCAGCACCGGTAGCAGCAATGGTAGTAGTCCCAGACATTGGTACAGTTTTTACTAATTTCCAAGCCTTGGGGTCTGCTGAAGACCCTTTAAATACATACAATTTTACTTCTTTGATTTTTACACCATTATTATATGGGTCAATCTTAACGCCTACGGAAGAAGCATCAATTGCTGCAAAATTAAGGTTGGCATTGGTTACTGAGTTCAAAGTAACATAAGCACCTTTACCCAAATTGTTGATATCAACAAAAGGATTATTAGTTGCGAGGTCTCCCTTTTGACAAGAAGAAACCAATGCCGTGAAGGCAATTGCAATTAATATTTTATTTAATATTTTTTTCATTATTGTCAAATTTATTAATTGATGAAATTATCTGCGTTATTATCCCAAAATACTTTGTCCACTTTAGCACCTAATGCTTTTTGTGCTGGGGCATTTAAGTTTCTGTTCACGTATACGGAAGGATAATAAAATGAACGTATGAAAAATCCTGGCGTTGCAGAATACACCGTTTGTTGCATATTTTTTGGAAAGCCTGTAAGTCTGTATGCATTATAAGCTTCCCAACCATTACCCCAGGTGGACAAATAGTATTCTTTCATGATAATTTCTAACTTTCCATTATCAGATGCGGCATCAAATGCATCCAAAACTATCTTAATATAATTAGTGATAGTAGTAGCATTCGCAGCATAAGTTGCACTAGGTGTTACACCTACTGTTGCTGGGAAACCAGTTACTTTCGCCATATTATTTTTAATAGCAGCTTCTAAACTTACTCTTGCAGCAGCCATACCACCGGTAATAACACCAGTTGCAGCAGCTTCGGCTAATTTGAAATGCGTAAACTCTGAATTCCAAATTGGCAAGATACCCGCACCTTTACCACCAACTTCTAAGCCAACTTTGGTATTTTGATTTTCATCAAATAAACCGCCTGCTGGATAGATTCCCCAAGTCGTTCTAAAAGAACCATCTGGAGGTGTACCACTATTATCACCATGATCACGTCCCCAATAGCCAGTACCTAAATAACAGAAGGGTTGTGCATCTGTATAATGTGCTGGTTTTGGAAATGTAATACATGATAGGGTGATCTCGTTAACGTTAGCACCACTTGTATTTTGACGATAAAAATAGTAACGTTGTCTTGGATCTAATGTGGTTCCTTTTGCACCAGAAATAGTTCCACCATTTTTTTCTGCAGCTACAGCCCACATAAACCAATCTCCCATATACTCACCAACGGAACCTGCTGCGTTATAGTTTCCAGCGTAATCAGGGTGACGAGAATCAGGAGAGTTTCTGTTAGTACCGTATTTGAAATTAAAGTCACCTGCTGCTGTTGAAATTAAATCACCAGCGGTAACCAAGGATTGAATTTTTGCAGCAGCAGTTGCATCCACTTTACGTGTTTGCATTAACAATTTAAATTTAATTGTTTTAGCAGCTGTAATCCATTTTGCAGCACTATTGCCATAATATAAATCATTGGCTACTGCAGCAGATCCTGCTTTGCTAAAATCTACAATCGCATCATCTAATATTGCAATCGCAGCAGCATAAACAGCAGCACCTTTATCTTGTTTAGGATTCGGGTTTTCAATACCTAATTCTGCTTCAGTCCAAGGAATATCACCAAAAGCATCTACCATTGTTGCTAAAGTATAGGCTTTGAAAAACTTAGCCATACCAGATGCTCTATATTTCTTTTGTGTTTGTGCCAAAGGAATTAAGGCATTTGCATTTTTGATAATACTTGTATACCCTGTTGACCATAGTCCATCAGAAGTACCAGGTGAATAAGCATTTGAATAAAGGGGCCCAAACATAGCTTGTTGTCTGGTTAATTGACCTCCTAAATTTGATGCATCGTCAAAAAATCCTGTGAATGATAATTGTACCGTGTTCAACAATAAGTCAACATCGGCAGTATTCACAGAAGGCGCATTTGGATTCTCCAAAAGCGCATCCAACTGCTTGTTACATGCAACCGTAGTTGAAAATAACGCTAGGATTACTATAATTTTAAAATATTTCATATTCTTTACTTTTACTTATTTAGTATTAAAAAGTTATTCTTACACTTAAGCCCATTCTACGTGCAGAAGGACCAGTGATAAATTCCAAGCCCTTACCATTACCTACACCTAAACCATTGGTTTCAGGATCAAAGTGCATGTACTTAGGAAAGTTGGGAGCATAATACCAAAGGTTACTACCATTCGCAGTAATTGATACACTACCAAAAGGAGTTTTATTTAATAATTTTTCTGGCAAAGAATAAGATAATGACATATCTCTTAATCTTACCACAGTTGCATCAAAAATACCTCCTTGGTCTGGACCAAATACGTTATTGAAGTAGCCTTGAGTAGCACTGATTTGAATATTATTTGGTTTACCATCTGCAGTTACACCTGGTAAAATATAAGGTGCCGCACGATCAAATTCTGTATCCTTTGTAACACCTCTCGCTAATAATGATCTAGCAGTTGAAGAATACATATCACCACCATGTGTGTAATCCACTTGGAATCGGAATGTGAAAGATTTATAGGTTAAACTATTAATACCAGATAATTTATAATCAGGGTTTGGATCACCAATAATTCCAATAGTAGTGGAAGCAATGTAATCACCACCAGCACCCACTAATAATTGACCATTTTCATGTCTTTGATAATAATATCCTTTCATGATACCTAGAGGCTGACCGTTAATTGCAAAGTTTCCTAAAGTGGTATAACCAGCAAAAACAATTTCTTTTAAGTCAGAAGGAATATCAGAAACCATTGATTTATTAATTGTCCAGTTTCCAGTTACTTCCCAAACCCAATCTTTGTTTCTGATAATTTTGTAGGCTAATTGAGCTTCAATACCCTTATTAGTTACTTTACCAGCATTGATTTGTTGTGAAGTATAACCAGTAGAAGGATCCAAATCTCTGTTCAAGATTTGATCATTAGATACACGTTGATACAAAGTGATATCTGTGCTTAATCTACTTTGGAAAAACTTACCCTCAATACCAGTCTCTGTTTCTGCCATCAACTCAGGCTTCAAATTTGGATTTGGTAAAAAATTAGGAATTGCATTTGTATTAATTACCGTACCCGCATTCGTCATAAAGTTCCTTGTAGAAATGCTTAACGCAGATCTTGTTGAGTAAGGACTAGGGAAGTTAGCCGCAGTTGAATAACCTAAACGGAATTTTAAGTAGTTTATGTTTTTCTTATTTCTTAAAAAATCAAATGCTTCCGTTGCAATAAATGAACCACTAATATTTGGATAGAATACACTTCTATTCGCAGCTTCCAATGTTGAAGTAAAACTATTTCTACCACCCATTACTAAGTAAGCATAATTTCTATAGCCTAATGTCGCTGATGCAAAAGCACCTACCGATTGTGACTTAATTAAATAATCCATATCAGCACCTGCTTCATTCACAATATCATGCGTCACAAAGTTAGTATGGTCTAATAATCCAAAAACTAATTGCTCCTTGCTTGTAGCACCCATTTGGTTATAGCTTAATTCTCTCGAGTTTACACCCGCTAAAACATCAAAATCAAAATCATTGTTAAGATCAGTTTTGTATGTCGTAGTTAATGTATGATCTAAAATGCTATTAAAGCCAGTAGATGTTCTTAAGAAACCTTGTGGATAATAAGTACCACCTTTGTTTTGCGCATACATTTGATAATTTGAATAATTATCATACCCAAAACGGTATAGCACTTTAATTTTTTGGCTTAAGTCATAATTTAAAGAAACCTGACCATAATTTCTGCTTACTTTATCTTGTGTAAATGAGTTTTTCAAAGTCCAACGAGGATTTTGAATATCATTACCACCTCTATAATAAACATGCGAATGGTCAATCGGATTTTCCCACTCCAAGCCCATTAAATCTACTGCTGTTGGTGTATACATCACATCACCATATAAGGATGGGTTTGATGCTGTAGAACCAAATGAAGGAGAAGTTGGCGGAGATTTTACATTTGTATTTACATGGTTAAATGTACCATTCAAAGTTAACTTGTTCGACAATTTCATAGTACCTCCCATTGAGATATTGTTCTTCATAGAACCGTTACCTTCTACGAAACCTTGATCATCCGTATAACCATAGTTAATATTGTAATTTAAATTTTGCGCAGAACCTGCAAAGTTTACGGAAGTATTTTTAGAAATACCATCGCGGAAAAATCTTGGAACGCTATTGTAATATTTAAATTCATAATCATTGTTTCCTTTGTATTGCGGAAATGCTGCATTTAAATTTTCTCTACTATAAGGATGTGCCACCTTCGCTGGAGGATCCGTAAACTTTGCACCCCAGTTGGAGAAGAATGCCAAACCTAAACTTAAATCAAAACCACCACCATAGGAAGTGTTGTATTCTGGTAAATTAGCAACTTGGTTAACCGCATAGGACTGTGTAACCGTTACTTCATTTTTCTTTCTAGTTTTTTGTGTAGATCCGTTCTTGGTAGTCACTAAGATAACCCCGTTTCTTCCTAATTCACCATATAATGTTGTCGCACTCAACCCTTTTAAAACGTCGATAGACTCAACGTTGTTTGGATCTAAATCCAAGAAACGGCTAGGCGTGTTATTACCATAAGTAAATCCAGCTTGGTTATTGGTACCACCATCAAAAGGCACACCATCTACAACCCATAATGGTTGAGAGCTACCAGAGATGGTGCTGATTGCACGAATTACCACGTTAGTACCAGAACCAGATAAACCACTGGTGTTACCAATGTTTACCCCTGGTGCTTTACCATTTAATAAACGCGCAATATCAATTTCAGGTTTTTGTTCTAAATCTTTTTTACCAATAGAAGAAACCGCATAACCTAATGCTTTCTTCTCTTTTTTGATACCCAAGGCCGTAACAACCACCTCACTTAAATCTTCTTTTAAGGCCTTTAAAGTGAAATTAGTTACTGCTTGCGATGTAGCTTCTTTCTTTTCGAAGCCTACACTTGAAACCTGCAATACAGCCCCAGATTTTACACTGATTCTGAAATTACCATTTGCATCAGTTAGTGTTCTGTTTTTTGAAACACTTTTCTCAGTAATCACCGCACCTTCAACTGGAGTACCTTTTTCATCGGATACTTTACCAGTGACAGTTGTGTTTTGAGCGATCGCCGCTTGGAAAGAGAAAAACGCAAAAAACAAACACCATAATAGTTTTTTTCTCATGTTGTTGTTTGAATTATTATTAAAAAAATCTTATTTGGTTACAATTTAAAAAAAAATTTAAATAATTTAACTATTTAATAACACTATTTATTTTTTGGGGGAATTAAAAAAATATATCTACAATACTTTATATTTAAAGTATTGATTTTCAAAATAATTTACGAAATCATCCTTTTCATTAAATTTCGGCAAATACTGAAATATATTTAATCTAGCGATTATCTTTACAGCATGAGTAAGTCAAAATCGGCATTTTTCTGTAATAATTGTGGCTACGAGGCTGCAAAATGGGCCGGAAAATGCCCTGCTTGTAATGAGTGGAACACTTTTACTGAAGAATTGGTTGAAAAAACAAAGGAGACCAATTCAGATTGGGAAGGGTACCATACGAATCAAAAGGGGAATCAAGCCATCTCCTTAAATGAAGTGAATAGTCAATCAGAAAAAAGAATTGACAGTTCCGATGTGGAATTGAATAGAGTATTGGGCGGTGGAATTGTTTTGGGCTCCATTATTTTAGTTGCAGGGGAACCTGGTATAGGAAAGAGTACTTTGTTTTTGCAACAAGGTTTGATGATGAAGGATCAAACTGTTTTATACATCAGCGGGGAAGAAAGCATTCAACAAATAAAAATGCGTGCCGACCGATTGAACTTACAAAATGAAAATTTTTATTTACTTACGGAAACACATACAGCACAAATTTTTAAAGCAATTAAAAAATTAAAACCAACAGTGGTCATTGTGGATTCAATTCAAACTTTAGAATCCAACTTGATTGACTCTGCTGCTGGAAGTGTATCTCAAATAAAACAAACCGCTGCAGAATTTCAAAAATTTGCAAAAGAAACAGGCACCCCTGTTTTTTTAATTGGACATATCACCAAGGAAGGATCCATCGCTGGACCGAAAATTTTAGAACACATGGTGGATACTGTTTTACAATTTGAAGGTGATCGCCATTACGCATATCGCATGTTGCGCACTTTAAAAAACAGATTTGGCGGGACAAGTGAATTAGGTATTTATGAAATGACCAGCGAGGGAATGAAAGTAGTCAACAACCCTTCTGCATTTTTAATTGCACAACGAAATGAATCACTAAGTGGTAGTACTATTGCAGCCTCCATGGAAGGCATGCGTCCTTTATTAATTGAAGTGCAAGCATTGGTTACGCAAAGCGTGTATGGCACGCCACAGCGCACTGTGACTGGGTTTGACTTAAGGAGACTTCAACTTTTATTAGCCGTTTTGGAAAAGCGAGGCGGCTTTGCGTTTGGCATGAAAGATGTTTTTGTAAATATTGCTGGGGGATTAAAAATCGAAGACCCTTCCTTAGATTTAGCCATTATACTTTCCTTACTTTCTTCCTATGAAGATGTACCATTGCCGCAAGGGATTTGTTTTGCGGGAGAGGTTGGATTGAATGGAGAAATTAGGGCCGTGAATAGAATTCAACAACGTATTGCAGAAGCAGAAAAATTAGGATTCGAAAAAATTTATATTTCCGAGTTTAACAAAAAAGGCATCGAACAAAAAAAACACGGCATTCAAATTATTGCAGTAGAAAGAGTAGATGAAGCCTACCGATTATTTTTCTAGTGGTTGTTGATTCATTTTTAATGCCCCCCATGAACTTCATCAAGCATCTTATATTGCATGTAAAAAAATATTTGAATGACTTTTTACATTTAGTTTATCCAAAAATTTGTTTGCATTGCGGAAGTACGGATCTAATAAAGTTTCAAGTATTGTGCCCCAATTGTTACGCACAACTCCCCTTTACTGATTTTTTTGAAATAGAAAATAACAATGTCGACAAAATATTTTGGGGCAGATTGGCTTTAGGCCCGAGCGGGGCAGCTTTGTTTTTTACAAAGAATAGTATTGTACAATTATTACTTTTTGAATTAAAATACAAGCATAATAAAAGGGCGGGTTGGCTATTTGGCAATATGATTGGCTGGGCTTTGAAAAAAGCAAACAGATTGAATGAAATTGACTTTTTAATCCCAATCCCGATTCGAAAAATTACGGAAAGGACCAGGGGCTATAATCAGTCCCTCCTTATTTGCGAAGGCATCGCACAGGTATTCCCCATTGCCATTTTACCAACAGTGCTATTTAAAAACAAAAAAACAAACACCCAAACACGCAAGGATCGAATTGAACGGGGTCACAATACCGACCACCTTTTTGGTCTAAAAAACGCCGACCAAATTTATAACAAACACCTCCTTTTGGTGGATGATATTATTACCACCGGCGCCACAGTCGAATCAGCAGGCCGATGTTTACTTCAAGCAAATCCAAGCTCCGTTCAATTTGCGTCAGCCGCTTATACCCTATCTTAAACTTTTTTGTTTTATTGTTGTTATATTTATGGAACAATTAAATTCTTTAACTGAAAAATAGCTATTCATGAAAACCATTTTAAGTTTTATACTAATGATGACCACTTTTGTTTTAAACGCACAAAGCATCCATAGCTTTAAAGTTGCTGGCATTGACGGCAAGCAAATCAACCTAGCAGCCTACAAAGGAAAAAAAATATTAATTGTGAATACCGCTTCCAAATGTGGTTACACGCCCCAATATGAATCATTGCAAAAAGTGTATGATCAATACAAGGACAAATTAGTTATTCTTGGATTTCCTTGTAACCAATTTGGTGGACAAGAACCTGGTACTAATGAAGAAATTGTTGCTTTTTGTAAAGCAAATTATGGTGTTAATTTTCCTTTAGCTGATAAAGTTGATGTTAAAGGTGCTAACACAGCGCCCATTTACCAATGGCTTACGCAAAAGGCAAAAAATGGCGTTTTGGATGCAAATATTAGCTGGAACTTTAATAAATTTTTGTTGGACGAAAATGGTAAAATGATTGCTTACTTCCCAAGTAATGTAAAACCAGAGAGTGAGGCTATAACAGCTTATTTAAAATAAGAGCCAGCTAGTAATTTTAAGCAGTTTTATAAAGTAAGCGTTATCTTCGTTTCATGTTATTAAGCGAAGTAATTGGCCAGGAAAAACTAAAAAAACAATTGGTGGACATGGTCCAGCAACAAAGGTTGCCCCATGCATTATTGTTGGTGGGCCCTGAAGGATCAGGCGCTTTACCTTTAGCAGTTGCCTTTGCACAATACATTGTAAGTATTCCCAGCCAAGCTGCTGCAACTGCTGATTTATTTGGCGCGCCGGCCGAGCCATTACCGCAACCATTTTATACTCCAGAACAAATTGCAGATTTACCAGCGTATCACAGAGCCAGTCAATTAATGCATCCCGATTTGCATTTCTCATTTCCAACCATTATAGAAAAGCCAGGACAAAAAAATATCAGTGCAAATTTTATTGAGCAATGGCGTGAATTTATTAACGGCTATCCTCATGGCAATGCGTTTGATTGGCTTCAATTTATTAAAGCTGAAAACAAACAAGGAAATATTAGTGCAGACGAGTGTAATGAAATCATCCAAAAATTATCATTTAAAAGTTTCGAGAGTGCCTATAAAGTATTGGTTTTATGGATGCCCGAATATTTGGGAAAAGAAGGCAATAAACTTTTAAAATTAATAGAAGAGCCGCCTGACAATACCATTTTTATTTTAGTAGCAGCTTCAGAGGAAAATATTTTACCCACCATCTTAAGTAGGTGCCAATTTGTAAAAGTGCCAAGGCTAACAACCCAGGAAATTGAGTCTGCCTTAATGGGTCGTGCTAAATTAGCTCCTGAAAAAGCAAAGCAAGTGGCTATTTTAGCGGAGGGCAACTACAGGGAAGCACTTCATTTAATCCAACATAGTGACCAGGATTATATTAGTATGATTAAGGATTGGCTGAACGCCATATTAAAAATGGGCCCGGTGGCCCAGTTAAAATGGGTGGAAGAAATGAGTAAATTGGGAAGAGAGCAGCAAAAACAGTTTTTAAAGTATTTCAACCACCTGTTAGAACATAGTATTAGGCTAAAAACGATGGGATCCGACCTCCCTTTGGATAGTGATTTAAAGGATTTTGCCCTTAGAATCAACAAAATTGCAGGGGTGAGCCAGATGGAATCCATTGTAAATGAACTAGATAAGTCGATTTACCATATTGAACGCAATGCAAATGCTAAAATGCTATTTATGGCACTTAGTATCAAGTTGTACCATATCATTCAGAACAAAACCTTAATTTTGACAGAAGCATAACAGAAAAAGTGGGATGATGCGTTGTAGCTATGCGAGGGTATTTTAATTATTAACAGTTTGAATTAACGATATATGGGATGTGGATCATGTGGAACTGGTAAACCAGGCGGTTGCAAAAGCAACGGTGGTTGTAGCACAGGTGGATGTAACCGTTTAAATGTGCATGATTGGTTAAGTGATTTACCTATTGACGATATGAATAGTCAATGCAAGGTGGTTGAAGTTAGTTTTAACCAAGGTAGTCGTAAAGAATTCTTTAGAAATTTAAGCAACCAAATTTTTGAAAAGGGCGATTATGTCACTGTCGAAGGCGTAAATGGCTTTGACTTAGGTGAAGTTAGTTTAACAGGTGAACTGGTAAGGTTGCAACTTAAAAAAAGAGGCATCGAGGAAACCAGCGTTGAAATCAAAAAAATTCTTAGACCAAGTAACGAAAGAGATATTGAAGCTTTTAAAATTAGTAAAAGCAGAGAGGCAGATATACTTGCAAAAAGTCGCGCGCATGCAAGGTACTTTAGATTGCAAATGAAATTGAGTGAGGTAGAAATTCAGGCAGATGGTAAAAAAGGAACTTTCTTTTATACCGCTGACGACCGTATTGATTTTAGAGAACTAATTAGAATATTCGCTACTGAGTTTAAAGTAAAAGTGGAGATGCGTCAAATAGGCATCCGACAAGAAGCTGCAAAGGTAGGAGGCATTGGAAGTTGTGGTCGTGAACTTTGTTGTAGTACTTGGTTACATGACTTTAAAAGCGTCAACACCACTGCTGCACGTTATCAAAACTTATCCATTAATCAAACGAAGTTGAGTGGCCAATGTGGTCGACTTAAATGTTGTTTGAATTTTGAATTAGATACTTACTTGGATGCGTTACAAGCCTTCCCTGATTATGCGGATAATTTGCAAACAGTCATGGGACAAGCGTTTTTAATTAAAAAAGATATTTTCAAAAACTTAATGTGGTATACTTTGCCTAATAACACAAAGCATTACCCTTTAACGATTGAACGCGTGAAGGAAATAAAAAAATTAAACCAACAAGGTGTTGCTGTTGAAGAATTGCAAGCGGTGGAAGTTACCAGCGGTAAGCCTAAGGAGGTAGAACCTGACTTCGTAGATGTAGTTGGTCAAATTAGTTTAAAAAGTTTAGAGAAAAACGATCGTCGTCGTCGCGATCAACAAAGATTCAATAACAACGATCGTCGTCCTAACAACGATAGATCGAATAACGATAGACCATTTAATGATCGTCCAGGACCAAATCGTCCAGGAGGACAGGCTGGAAATTCTGGAGGTGGAAGACCGATGAATAATAATCGCCCGCCCATGAATCGCCCGAACAATGGACCCAATAACGGTCCAGGCAACGGACCAAGACCAAATAATAATCGTCCGCCCATGAATCGCCCGAACAATGGACCGAATAACGGACCAAGCAATGGACCATCCAACGGACCAGGCACTCCACCAAGTAATTCGCCTTCCGCAAATTAAAATTTGCGTTGACTTTTAACTTACCCTAGTTGACTTAACTGCATTTAGCAAGGCAACTATTGGTATAATTTTTCCAATTCATCCCTTGTAAAATCCATTAAAGTTTTTACATAACTGGATGAAAAATCAAAGGAGATGCCTGCAGTCTGATAAAGTTCAGGTAGTGTTTTTGTACCTCCTAAACTTAAAGCGTTCATATAATTTTCCAACGCAAGTGTTGGATTTTTTTGATACTGCATCCACATGCCAATGGCCCCTAATTGTGCGATGCCATATTCAATATAATAAAAAGGCACTTCAAACAAATGCAATTGTCTTTGCCAAGCAATTTCACGATACATATCTAATCCAGTATAGTCAATGCTGTTGGTTGAAAATTCCTTTGCGATAGTTGTCCATGCTTGGGTTCGCTCATCAATGGAATGATTTGGATTTTCATACACCCAATGTTGAAATTTATCAATAATAGCAATCCAAGGAAAAATAGTAATCGTTCGCTCCAATTGGTGCTCTTGTGCGCGATTTAAATCATGTACATTATCAAAAAATGCCTGCCAATGATTCATGGTAAATAGCTCCATTGACATACTTGCTACTTCCGCAATTTCCATGGGATATTCTTTAAATGCAGATAAGGGCAAAGGGTGTGCTAAAAATGAATGAATCGCATGTCCCACTTCGTGTACCATGGTGGTAACATCGCTCATTTGACCAGCCGCATTCATAAAAATAAATGGGGCACCTGATTCCGCCAATGGACAATTATATCCTCCCGGTGCTTTTCCTTGTCTACTTTCTAAATCAAAATGTTTTAAAGCATCCATTTTTTTCAAACAATCTGCAAAAAAAGAATTGATTTGTTCAAAGCAGGAAACGGATTTATTAAATAAATCTTGCCCGTCGGTAAATGGTCGCAAAGGCTTTGTACCAGTAGGTTCCGCTTCCGTATCCCATGGCTTTAATGTTGTTAATCCTAATTTATTTTTTTTACGTTCGTAAATTTTATCGATTATAGGAAGCACATGTGTTTTGATTGCATCATGAAATTTAAAACAATCTTCCTTTGTGTAATCAAACCTGCCTAATTCTGCAAATTTATAATCACGATAATTTTCAAATCCTGCATTCAATGCAACCTGATGTCTTTTTTGAATGAGTGAAGTAAACAAATCATGCATTTCTTGTTTGTCTTGTAAACGACGATCTTGAATTTTTAAATACACTCCTTCTCTTTTTGCACGATCCTCACTTTCTAAAAACTGGGCAGCTTGTTGTAAAGTATATTCTTTATCATCCACCGTAATGGTCATTCTTCCGGCAATGGTGCCATATTGTTGTTGCAAAACGCTTAACTCCGCTTGCAAGGATATATTTTCTTCTCTAAATAATTCAATGCTTTTTTTAACGGATCTTAAATAAGTAAAATAGGCCTTTTGGTCCAACTCGTTTGTAAATGGACATTGGATTAATTTTTTATTTAACGCATCCGCATAAGGTTGAATTTTGGGTTGAATCTCCATGCAGAAAAAAGTAAAAGCCGCCTCTAAGCTTTTATCTGTGGTATCACAAGTCATTTTGATCTGTCTCCAACAGGCATCTTCACTTACAAAAGCCTCCAGTTCACTTAAGTCCTGCAACCATGATTCTAGGGTCAATTTATTGGTAATTTCTCTATCCAATAAGGCCTTAAAATAAGGCTCCAGGCTTTCCCATTGGGTAAGTTCAAAATTCGCAGGTAAAAATTGATGGGGTCGCTTTTGAATGTCCGCAGTTCTGTGCATTAGATGAAATTTTAAGTGGCAAATTTACTACTTTTACACACTTTAAAACATTAAAACTTGTCTGATACCATTCATTTACTTCCGGACCACATTGCCAATCAAATTGCTGCAGGCGAGGTGATTCAAAGGCCAGCTAGTGCCGTAAAGGAATTAATGGAGAATGCGGTAGATGCAGGTGCTACTCAGATAAAATTAATTGTCAATGATGCAGGGAAGGCTTTAATTCAAGTCATTGATAATGGGAAAGGCATGAGCGTTGCGGATGCCCAAAATGCGTTTGCCCGACACGCCACTAGTAAAATAAGTACCATTGAGGATTTGTTTCAAATAAGGACCATGGGGTTTCGCGGGGAAGCCCTCGCCTCTATTGCAGCCGTTGCGCAGGTAAGTTTAAAAACCAAAAGATCCGATGATGAATTGGGTACCTTGGTAGAAATTGAAAATAGCAAAGTAACGGAGTGTAGCTCAATTGCACATGACACCGGTACCAGCATCTCGATGAAAAATTTATTTTTCAATGTGCCTGCACGTCGCAATTTTTTAAAGAGCAATGGGGCAGAATTAAAACATATCATTGAAGAGTATACAAGAGTCGCACTTTCCTTTCCTGAAATATTTTTTAGTTTAACAAGTAACGGACAGGATGTGTATCATTGGGAGGGCGGCAGCTTTAAACAAAGAGCCATTCAAGTGCTGGGAAATAATTATCAAACAAAACTAGTAACCGTTGGTGAACAAACGGATTACTTAACCGTATCCGGTTTTGTGGGCAAACCCGAAACAGCACGTAAAACAAGAAGCGACCAATACTTTTTTGTGAATCGTCGTTTTATTAAAAGCGCCTATTTACATCATGCTGTGGCCAATGCATTTGAAGGATTACTTCCCAAGGATAGTTACCCCAGCTATATATTATACATTGATGTGGACCCTTCACAAATTGACATTAATGTACATCCCACCAAACAAGAAATTAAATTCGAGGACGATAAAATAATATATGCCTTTGTGCAAGCTGCAGTCAAACATGCATTGGCACAATTTAGCGTAGCCCCTTCCCTTGACTTTTCACTAGATGCGAATATTCAACAATTAGACGCGATTCAAAAACCCTTCACGACTGATAAAGTTCAATCCGCTACAAGCAATTCATTGTACGCAGGATTTACACAAAAAAATCAAGCGCATTTTATACCTAAATCTAGTAGTGCTAATGATACGGATTGGAAAAGTTTTTTTACAAATATTCCGAGTACTTCAAATGAGACCAGTGAAATTTCAGAAACTACTTCTTCAACAGAGTCCTATATTGTTAAACCTTCCTCCATGGGGTTGTACAAAGAAACCGAAAGTTTAAGCGTACATGAAGATGCACTATTGTTGCAATTACACAATACCTATATTATCGCTCCTACCCAAAGTGGCTGTATCATATTACATCAACAACTGGCACATGAGCGTGTATTGTATGAAAAATACCAAAGAGCAAGTTCACATCCCCATGCAACTCAAAAAAGTTTATTCCCAGTGGTGTTGGAATTGAGCCCAAGTGATGCCATATTATTAGATGAAATGTTGGAAGACTTATCCATTATTGGATATGAAATAGAATCTTTTGGAAGCAACAGTTTTATTATTCAAGGGATACCTGCTGATGTATTATCGGGCAACGAAAAAAATGCCATTGAATTATTATTAGAACAGTTTAAACATTTTACTGGCGAGGTAAAATACAGTAAAAGAGAAAAATTAATTCGTTGCATGTCAAGACAAATGGCCATCAAAGCTGGGCAAAGTTTATCTCAAAAGGAAATGCATACCATAATACAATCACTAAGTGAGTGTGATATACCCAACGTAACCGCATCTGGTGCACCTACCTATATTGAATTTAAGGAATCCTACTTAGATGGATTGTTTTCTAGATAAGCAGCTTTAATTTTTATTCGCTACCGATATCAAATAAGCCTCCACTGCTTTTCTTACACCTGCACTGGCTGGACTCATATGGTTAGACACCAAAATTGAAAAATATAATTTTTGGTTTTTATGCGTGTATATAAATCCACTTAGAGCAATTTGACCACCTAAGCTACCAGTTTTAGCATGTATCTCGCCTGGAAAGTTTTTGTAATACGCAGACAATGTCCCTTCTCCGCCAGTTTCAAATATATGTGTTACCCGCTTTTGTCCAAATTCATCCTGCATCTTTTTCAATATGGCAACATAATTCTCAGGTGTATTTAAATTATACCTACTTAATCCACTTCCATCCACCCAACGCATTTTTTGTGGCAGTTGGGAGAATTCGGTTTTAAGCAGGGTATCAATAAAAGCTGCATCATCCATCTTGCCCAACAACTGCTGAGATCCCATTAATAAAACTTGTTCTGCAAAAAAATTATCACTACGACGCATCATAATTTTTAACAGTGAATCTGTTGGAACTGTTTTAATAATATATTGTTGCATTTTCGAAATATCATCTCCAATATTTAGCTTTACTTTTAAAGTATCTTGAAGTAAATACAAAGGCAAATTGGGTTCGAAATACGAATCAAATGGCACTTGAAAATAGGCCGCCGTGTTTTTTTGACCAGTGGTATAAAAATGATTCCCCACTAATTTCCGAGTCCAGTTTTTTTGATAAACCGTGCTTATATCAGTGATGTCCTTAAAAAATGTAAACGGTTTGATGGCTAATTTTCCATTGCCTTGATAAAAATGTACCACATTGCCATAAATAGGCATTCTGCTACGTTCTGGTTGGTAGTCCTCGCCATAATCATTCCAAGCCCAGCCATTGCCCATATGTCCAAATTGGTCATTGGCTTTTGTAGGTTGAATCACTACTTGCTTGTGGGTGTTTTTAATTAGTTCAATCACCGGCTGGTAGCTAAAATCGGGATGTAAAAAACTAGGATCCCCCAATGGGGTTAAAAAAAGCGTATCTGCATTTTCGGCCATGCCAAATCCAGGCAAGGAATCACCCAAATATTTCAAACCTACATAGGTAGCTAAAATTTTGGTGTTACTAGCAGGTGTAAAGTAATGATCGCTTTGGTATTGATCAAGCCAAGCTTGCTTGGTATCATTGTATACTGCAATACCTACATGAGCGCCCTTAAGCGCGGTGGTTTGCAATAATGTTTTTTGCGCTTTTTGTATACTACAAGCACTTAATAAAACAATAAATACAATTGATAATAAATATAATGGAGTGACTACTCCCTTTCTAAGGCCCTTAACCATCTTTCTGGAATTTCGTTATTGGAAGCTACTAAATAATCTTTGTAACTGCAAGGCGCCCATTCATTATTGTGCATTTGCATCCACCATCTGCCCGTACTCTTGCTTTGTAAAAAATTGGTTTCGATGTCTGAGAATGCTATATGAAATTCTTTAAACCTATCTGATTCCGTTAATGGCGCTTCTTTTTTACCTTTTTGTACCCCATCCATAATGTACCAAAACATTTGCGCAATTTGAATGGCTGTCATATTGTTTACATCTAGTTCAGCTTGGTAACCAAACAATCCAATAGTACTTGTTTTCCAACTCATCCCCGCATATTGCATTAATGTACAGGACTCTTCGCCATTAAAACCATTCGGAGTAACTAAGTTTGCGGGTGCTTGTGCATTCTGAATTGCACTAATATCAAAACTCATCATGTGACTGTCCCTGATGACTGGTTCCATTTCCTCAATACCTTCCCGAACCTTTCCCAATCTAAAACAATCAAACCTGAGTTTATCAATCGTTTCCAACATATGCGGATGCATAAAATAACTTTGAAAACCAATATGACTATAATGATTCAAATGATTAGGCAGGCCTGTAAATAATTCTTCTAAAAAATGATCCCTAGGTAAGCGCGCCTCTAAGTCCAAGTCAATTTTTGCATCCACTACAACTGCATTGACTAAAGTAGGTATGGAAGTATACGCATGATATTGTGCAAGAGTTAAATCATGTGCCCCGCCTATAATTACAACTTTTTTATTCTGCAAAAGCAATTCAGATATCACCGTCCGAAGAGCCGCGTAGCTATCTTGAATGCTTTGTCCATTTTTCACATTTCCAATATCCACCACATTTACCTGTGCATGCCAATAGTACAAATCATACAAGGCGGTCCGAATCGCATTTGCGGCAGTATGACCATGTAAAGCATGGCCCGCACCCCTGCATTCTCCAGCCCCAATAATGACAATATCTGCATCTATTATATCAGGGAGGTTCCCCTCGTTTACTTTAATATGTTTTCCTAGCTGCGTATCGCGATACCCCTCATCATTGGATATATGAGCGATATTAATAGGTTCTAAAAAATCTTTAATAGACGACAATGACATGCAAGTAGTTTAACTACAAGTATTAACGAAAAAAAGGCCCCCAGATTGCATCCCTACTTATTAATCTTGAAATTTATAGCCTATCCCCCGGATGGAGATAAAATGCAAAGGTAATTTGCTGTCCAATTCGAAATATTTTCTAAAATTTAGAATAAAATTGTCAATGGTACGGGTGTTCGGAAATACATTATACCCCCATACACTTTGTAATATGCGCTCCCTTGTAATAATGGTATTTTTATTTTCAATCAACAACTTTAAAAGCATTGCTTCCTTTTTGGTTAAATTAATCTTTTCACCGTTATACAATGTGGCTTCGAGTAAGGTAAAGTGTACTGTATTACCTGAAAATGAATATTGCTCAAAATTATTTTGAACAACACTATTCACGCCTGATTTTTGGATCAATTTAGATACCCTTAATAAAAGCTCTTCCAAATTAAAAGGTTTGGTCATGTAGTCATCTGCGCCAATCTTTAAACCTTGTACCCTATTTGCGCTGGTGTTTTTTGCGCTTAATATTAAAATAGGCGTGTTATTGTTATGTATACGAACAGTTTCAATAATTGAATATCCGTCAATACCTGGTAACATAATATCTAAAATAATCAAATCAAAACTGGCACCCTGAATTTGCTGTAATGCCTTAGGACCATCATAAGCAGAGCTTACCTCATATCCTTCCAATGTTAAATTTAATTTTAGCGCTTCATGCAAATGCAGCTCATCTTCCACTAGTAAAATGGTATGCTTGAGGGTACTCATGATATTGGAAAATTTATATTGAAAATACTACCGTTGGGGATATTCGCATGTACGAAAATAGTTGCATGATGAAATTCGCTAATTTTTTTACATAAATACAAACCCAAGCCAGTTCCCTTTGTTGTTCTGGTGGACTCATCTCCTATACGGTAAAATTTTTCAAATATCTTACCGCGCTCTCCTATTGGAATGCCTACCCCTTCATCTTTAATCGTTAATTGAATATAATTTTCATGAGAAGTAAGCAACACTGAAATAGGACTAGTAATCGTTGAATATTTATGTGCATTGTCCAATAAATTATTGACCAATAATTGTATAAGTAATGGTTCTGCTTGAATGAAAACAGACGGGGTAATTGTTGTAATTAATTTTCGATATTCGAATCGCTCTTGAAAGGAATGAATTAATTTTTGAATAAGGTCAGACAAATCTATGAGTTGCATATTTGATTCATACTTACCCATATCTAACTGCGAGGCTAATAATATATTATTACAAAGTGCATCTAATCGGTGCGTTTCCTTTAAGGTATTCTCAATGAGCATTTTTTTCTGCGCTAGATCTAACTCTCTTTTAAGTAAAGTTTCGATATTCAACTGTGTAATGGCAATAGGCGTTTTTAATTCATGCGTTACCGCCATCATAAAATTTTGTTGTTGATTCGAATACCTTAGTTGCTTTAATAACGACCTATAAACATAGATCGCTCCTAATAAAAATAAAAAAAGAAAAGTGACCCCTTCGTAAATATATTGTTTTGTTTTTCTTGTCTCAAATGCTTCAATCGCTTTTACTTTTTCATATAAAGCAGGGTCGTCTGTTCGAATAGATTGAAATTTAACTGTTGCAATTTCACTATTTTGTTTTTCCAGCGAAACATACCACCAAATGAACGCAGCAATCATATAGGTAAGAAAAACCCAATAAATAAAGTTGACAAACTTTAATTTGCTGATATTAAACCATCTCATTTTCATAAATGCACTTTTTCAACACGCAAGCCGGTAGCCAGTATGCCTAAGAGCGGATCTTCTCTCATGGTATGTTGCATACTAAATTGATATAAACCCAATTTCAATTTAGTGGGAGTTGCATTGATTGGTATACGCTGGTCAAAAATATCATCCATACCTACGCCTAACCAACCTTTTTGATCATCGGCTAATTGCAAATTAAGTGTCTGCTTTACTACTGTATCTGATGGGGACTTTGTGTTTAACTGTAACCAAATATTTTTATAATGATATGCGTTATGATGCCTGATGACAAAATATATTTTATATAAGGAATTGGTGTCCGTAATATTAAATTGGTAACTATTTACCTGCTTGCTGGACCATTCATGTGAAGGATAAGAAGTGGTTTGCTCATATAACTGAATAGGCTCACAACTTGCTATAAATAAAACAAGTAAAATGTAAATATAGGATTTAACGAATGTCATCTTACAACACATTTAATATTTGCTCTTTTGCTTTTTCAAGTTCATCCTTCATCATGATCACCGCCTTTTGAATATCCACATCATTGGCTTTTGATCCAGTGGTATTTATTTCTCTTCCTATTTCTTGTAATATAAAAGATAGCTTTTTACCCTTACATGGATCCCCATCATTGAGCATCGTTTTAAAATAATCACAATGATTTTTTAAACGGACGCGCTCCTCTGAAATATCAATTTTTTCAATATAATAAATCAATTCTTGCTCTAATCTATTTTGATCATATTTATCGGCTCCCACATGTTGCTCTAATAACTTAACCATGCCGTCCTTGATTTTTTCACGACGATTCGGTTCATGAATTTCAACTACTGCTTGCTGCGACTCAATAGCAATGATTTTTTCAAGCAAATCCTTTTCAATGGATTTCCCTTCCTCCGCTCTATGTTTAATTAAATGCTGAATTGCTTGATGTAATAAATCGAAAATAAATTTCCACTCTTCTTCCGTCAATACTTCATTAGAAGAAGAAACCACATCCGGCATTTTCAAAATGGTACTTAAAATATTTTCTGTGCCAATCCCTAATTCATTGGCCAATTCCATGATGGGTTGATAATAGGATTTAGCTAATTCTTTATTGACACTTACTGGCTTATTAACGCCATTAGACTTTAAAGTGATTGAACACTCTACACTACCCCTAAATAACGACTCATTCAATTTGTTTCTGATTTCAACTTCGTAAGGCTTTAACAAAGAGGGGCAATTTAAACGAACATCAAATTGTTTTCCGTTCAAGGACTTCACTTCAATTAAGCATGTTTTGTCCTTTAATATCGCCTCTGCCCTTCCGTACCCTGTCATTGAATATAACATAATAAAGCCTCGTTTAATTAGTGCATAAAGGTATCAAATTATAGGCAAGCCTACACCTTTTTTAAAAATCTATGCCAAACCAATTTTTCTTCCGCAATTGGTAT
>JACCDP010839455.1_pt1 | contig 28358 bp, 20 predicted proteins | sample 7445841 | NCBI WGS metagenome assembly JACCDP01 (sample SAMN15323441, study PRJNA562643) | freshwater metagenome | isolation source: river surface water | place: USA:Blue River Watershed | collected 2017-08-17 | reverse complement strand
GGCGTACCGAGGGTCACTGTCCCTGACAACCCGAAGACGGCGGTGACACAGCCTTGCCGTTATGAACCCCGCCTGCACCGCAGTTACCAGGAGATGGCTGAGCACTACGGCACCGTGATCCTGCCTGCGCGACCAAAGAAGCCGCGAGACAAGGCAAAGGTCGAGACCGGCGTCCAGATCGCCGAGCGGCAGATCCTGGCTGTGCTGCGCGATCAGCACTTCTTCAGCATCGCCAGGCTCAACGAAGCCATCGCTCCGCTGCTGGCCCGCATCAACGCACAGCCCTTCCAGAAGCTGGAAGGTTCACGGGAAGAGAGTTTTTTGACGTTGGAGAAGAGCCGCCTCCTGCCGTTGCCGTCCAGCCCGTTCACGTTGTCCACCTGGCTCAAGGCCACGGTCAACATCGACTACCACGTCGCCGTCGAGAACCACTTCTACAGCGTCTCGTACACCTTGGTGCATCAGCCTGTCGAGGTGCGGATCACCTCGCAGACGGTGGAGATCTTCCAGTCGGGCAAGCGAGTCGCGGCCCATCAGCGGAGCCATCAGAAGGGGCACTTCACCACGCTCGATGAACATCGGCCCAAGTCCCATCAGAAGCACCTGCAGTGGACTCCTGGTCGACTTGTCGCGTGGGCCCAGACCGTGGGGTGGATTGCCAAGCATCTGTCGATGGGCACGCGCGGTTATCTGAACCACTTCTTGTATCACCGGAGGAAGGTGGGCGGAGAGTTACCAATATCAAGAACTGACCCTTTAACTGACCCCTTAACCGGCGCTTCGACGTCTTTGCCCGCACGATCGACCATTGGCTGAGCCGAGGCATGCCTCATTTCAAAACGAGCGCCCGGATGGTGCGCTTCTCGATCCCGGACTGCGACGAGTGGTACCGCCGGCAGTTCGCCGTCCATGGGACCGCCAGGCGGTGACGAGAGCAGTTCTGTCACGAGGTAAAAGCCTGACCGGTCGAAACGAGAAGCGGAGCGGCCAGGCAAGGAAACGGAATTGCCGAAGGCCAAGATCGAGGGCTAATCTTTGTTCATGTCGGCACCTAGCATCCAACAGATCAAACGTCTGGAGGGCGAGGCCCGGATGGACGGTGTCAGGGTCGCCAGTCGCAGTGCAGCGGAGGCTCGTGATCAACAGGCGCGCGCTTCATTGGTGGGCGGTGGTCACAAGTGGCAGATCACAAACCTCAAGAAGGCCGTCCGGGTCATGGCCACATGGCGGTAGGCTCGAAGTATCGTCTCCGCCAGTTCGAGGAGATTCTTGGCCTGAGGAACTCCGAAGGAAAACCCTTCCTCCTGATCGGTGGACAGGCCGTCAATTACTGGGCCGAGCGATACCTCACCACTGAACCGCGCCTAGAGCACCTCCAACCGTTCACGAGCGAAGATATCGATTTCAAAGGCAACCGAAGCGATGTCGAACTCATTGCAACGCAATTGAACCTGCGACCCGCATTTCCCAACTCCAAGGAGATGACTTCCCTGGCGGGTGCCATTCCGTTTCGCATTGATGGTAAACGGTCCTGCGTTGAGGTCGTTCGAAGAATCCCCGGGGTTCCACCCAATGCCGACGAGGCGGCGATTGAGGTAGAGTGGAATGGAAAAAAGTTGCGACTGCTGGATCCCATTTCGCTGCTCGCATCGAAGCTCAAGCTGTTGGCCACGGTCTCCCAAGCTGACCGGCAAGACGCCCATCATCTTCGAATCCTCGTACCCTGCGTCAGGTGCTTCCTGAGCGAACTTTTAGACGAGGTGCATCGAGGCCGAATACCGTCACGACACTGGCTCAACATCGTCCAGTTCTTGCTGAAAATCTCGACTAGCAAACCAGCGCCCCGAATCACCTCAAATCTGGGAATCGCGCTGGATCAGGCTCTGCCTTGGTCAGCGATCGGCGCGAGCACGGACCCCAAGATCACTCGATTTTTCAGCCAACAGGACTTCAACAAGCTCGACGCATCCACAGTCACTTCTGGGCCTGACAGACCAACGGTGACTGTCGCCAACCGCGTCTCATGATTTCAGAAGCCGAATTCTTCGCGGGCATCACTGGCAGCGAAAATGATCTCGCCCGAATGGTGAGAGTGCTTCGTGGCACGGGTACACCTTTCTGCCTGATCGGCGATCTGGCTGTGAATTATTATGTCGAACCTGTTGTCACGCTCGACGCTGATTTCGCCATCACCGCTTCGGACGGTGTCCGCAAGGCTCTCGAGGAGGCTGGTTTCGTGGTGGAGGCGTTTCCCAACCCGATGAACGCGACCCAACCAGGGAGTCGGCTTCGGATTCAGATCACCATCAACAATCGCTACGGCAGTTTCCCTTCGCGAGCCATCGAGGGTGTCGTTTTCGGAGTTCCGGTGCCGGTGGCTTCGCTCCCGGATGTGGTTCAGGGAAAGCTCTGGGCCGCGACCGACACCTCGCGCCGTTCCAGCAAGCGGGCGAAGGACGAAGCCGACCTGGTGCGAATCTGCGAAAGCCATCCCCAGGTCCTGAGCCTGATCCCTCCAGGAACCTTCGCCCGTATCGACGAACTCCGGGGGCGTTGATTGGAATTGACGGAGCCGGCTCGGAACAGCAAGACCGACCACAAACGACACCGTGTGAACAAGCTGATGTCTGGTCCCTTGCCCCAACAGCCTCCTCCGGACTCTGCGAAGCCCCCACCTTCGCGAGTGAAGCGGGCCACTATTGCCTCGGTTTCAGGTCAACCAAGAGCCACCACCGCTGAAGCACTTAAAGGTTACGCCTACCTCAAATCCCTCAGCTCCCGCAACCGTTCGCAACACTCTCCCCCTCAGGGTAGTCGCCACGGCTAACCGAAAGGCAATCCGGCGGCGTCTGCTGCCCTTTGCCAAAAAGGACGAACTCCGGAACTTTCAACCTTGGCTTGGGCTACTTAGGTCGGCCCTCAGAGTCCAGCCATCGGAGGCCCTGCCGCGTGAGGGTCCAAAACCGGGCGATCAGCCCCGGAAGAATTGATGACAATTGATGACAGAATTTCTGCGTTCTTGTGCGCTTCGGTGCGATTTCCGACGACAGAGACCAAGGCTCTGAAAGCGCATTTCAACTTATGAATACGGGCTTTTTATCGCATTTTCGCGCAGAGACGCGAATCGCCCATCCTGGTTTCAATTCCCGCCGCCTCCACCATCTTTTGCTTGGGTTTTTGAGATTCCTTGGGATTGAGGGACTAATTGAATTCAGATTGGCGGCAAACGTTGCCTGACACAGCGCAACACGGCGCTGACCCAATCCTCCCCAAGAGAGATGCCGAAGAAACAAGTCGATCGTCATCAGACTGGGGCCCGTCCCGGCGCCAATCTGACACCAAAAACGGCCGATCGCCGGGGTCGAAAGTTTCCCCGGCAACCTGGGACCGAGGTCACTGCCACCGCCTAATCCGGCGGCAACGAACCAGCGAGCTCCTGGAAGAGCACGAACGAATGGTGCACCTGTTTAAGCAGAGCCTTACCGATTAAAAGGCATGGCCGTAAAACCCTTCAAAGTGGTACATGTTTAAGTCTGTCAACCGATCCCATTACGTCGAAATGAAGGGGATTGCCCCAGTGAACCCACTCGCTGGAGTCGGAGTCCGATCGGAAAAGGCCGTGTTGAGGCCAACCAGTCGCGGACAACGCATCTCCGGAGGGAAAAGATTCGCCAAGCACCATCGTTCCTGCTGAGTCGTTTCAGCTGGGATGACATCCACCATCCATGCGCTCTCTCCTCACAGCTTTGTTCAGTTGGCTGCTCTTGGCTGCAGGAGCCACCCCGTTGCAGGCTCGCATCATCTGGAGTGATCCGGATTGGTATTTGGTCAAATCCACCAATTTCGCCCTGCCGATCAAACCGAGTGAACTGCCAAGTCGGGACAACACCTCCCAATCGACGTTGTACATCCGGTTCACCATCGATCCGACCACCGATTTGGCGTCGAAACAAACCGGCAACTTCGAAGCTGGTTTGGTTTTTGCCGAATCAGATGGCTACAACCTGGGTATCGGAACCGCTTGGAACACTTGGGGATACAGCGCGTTCAATGCGGCCGATACCGGTTTAGCCAACGGGTTTACCGGGGAATTCGACCTCAGCTCGAAAGAACCCATCACCGCCGGGTTGAGTTGGTTTGAACCCCCTCGATACGGTGTTCCCCGCACCCTCGTCGTACGGGTGCAATTCGTCCCCGGAGACAATGATCACATCACAATCTGGTTGGAGCCCAACTTGGAGGCCGGAGCGACTGAAAACCTGATACCCCAGGAACAAACCACCAGCATTCGAGCCAATGCCTCATTCGACCGAATCCTCCTCCACCACCGCGGAGTGGGCTCGGGTTGGCGTTTTGGAAATATCGCCATCGCGACCTCGTTTCGAGACCTTGCCGAAAAGCATTTCTGGGAGGCCCCTCAAACCTGGATCTTTGCGCTGAGGTTGCTCATCGGCATGGCGCTGGTGTGGGGGATTTGGAGAGCCCGAGCGAAGGCGAATCGACTGCAACGGGAACGAGACGCATTGGCCCACCAGAATGCGCTGGAGAATGAACGCAAACGCATCGCCCGCGATCTCCACGACGAATTGGGCGCTTCTTTGTCCGAGATCAGCCTGCTCTGTTCTTTGGCGCAATCTTCCACGAATCCTTTGAAGGAACTGCAGCGGATTGAGAACCGCTCCATCCGCAGTGTGGAGGCACTGGAGGTGATCGTCTGGTCGGTTGACCCAAAGGCCGACACGGTCCGAAACTTCGTGGATCACGCATCCCAATTTGCCACCAACTTCCTGTCCTGCGCCCAGTTGCGACTGAACCTCATACCACCGTCAGCCGTGATGGCCGGAACACTGCAGGCCACGACTCGATACCACCTGTACCTGGCCTTGAAGGAGGCTCTGCACAACATCGTCAAACACGCGCGCGCTCAATCGGTCCAAATCCGCTTCGATCTCACAGCCGAGGAACTGGTCTTGACCGTCTCCGATGACGGATGCGGTTTACCTCAGAATGATACCGCTTCGGGTGCGGATGGTTCACAAAACCACGGTTTGAGGAACATGCGATCCCGCCTGGAACAGGCCGGTGGTTCCGTCCAAATCGAGAGCACTCCAGGCCGCGGAACCACCCTCCGTTTCCGGGTGCCCGTCCAGCCTTGAGGGCTCAGACCAAACCTCAGCGATCATTCCGGCTTCGCAGTCTTCCTCCCGATTGACGGTTCAACGGGTCGTGTTGGGTTCATAATTTCCCAGCACCTCACCCAGGATCACCGTGAAGTTCAATTGACCACTGCCCAAATCGACGCCCGGCAGCCATTCCCGATCCAGCTCAGCCAACAAGTCCGGCACCTGATCGGATCCGAGCCCCGAGTTCTTCAAGATGATGACCGTCCCGGCGACGGTTCCATCCTGAAGGTAGTGAAGATCGACGGCCACGGCTTCCTTGTCATCGCGACAGGCGAGGAGGCGTTCGGAGTGAGGGGTGCGCAAGGTTCGGGTCCAACGAAGGGGAGTCATAGGCTTGGGGAAAAAGAACGGTACATCATCCAAATCGAGGCAAAGCCGCGACTACGTCATCAGGCGAATACCGCACCAAACCGCCCCGACTCCTAAACCCAGGCCCAGGGCCAACGGCACCAGGCATCCTTGCTTGGCATCGGTGCGATAACTCAGGCCCGTACCGGGCACCGAAAACGTGGTGTAGCGGCGACCCGAGGGCGTCACGGTGGTTCGGACGCCCTTCGTACCCACCGACCATCCGACGCCGGATTTGCTGGCGTTGATGCGGAAGGGTCCCAGGCGAACGGACTTGCGGTAGGAGAATCCCATGATTGCCAGTGCGGAACGGATCAGACCATCGATCGGAGAATGGCGCGCCCGACAGGATTCGAACCTGTGACCATCCGCTTAGAAGGCGGATGCTCTATCCAGCTGAGCTACGGGCGCACTCCTCCGCAACGCGGATGTTCCAAGGGTTACCCTTCGCCGCCCTTGCTGTCCACCCCACCATCGAGGAAACAAGCGGACACATCCAACGGCAAGGCTCGCTGGAGCGCCCGGTGCACCCATCAGGCGTTCTCCCGCAACCACGCCACATAATCCGCCACGGCGTCCTCAAGCCGGGTGGGCTGATAGACGACACCCGCCCGGGCGGTCTTGGTCATCGTGGCCTGGGTAAAGTATTGGTACCGCCCCCGGAGGTCTTCCGGCATGGGGATGTACTCAATGGAAGCAGGCCGACCCGAAGCGGCGAAGGTGGCCTCAATGAGGTCCCGGAAAGAACGCGCCTGACCGGTACCCAGATTGAAGAGCCCAGACACCTCCCGCCGCTCCGCAAAGGACAACATCACCCGAACCACGTCCTTCACATAGATGAAATCACGAAGCTGACCGCCATGGGTATAATCAGGGCGATGGGATTCGAACAAACGCACCGTGCCCCCCTTGAGAATCTGGTGATAACCGTGCCAGACCATGGAGGCCATGCGCCCTTTATGCCCCTCGCCCGGTCCGAACACGTTGAAGAATTTGAACCCAACACTTTGGACCGGTTGCGGTACTCGCTGATGCTGCTGCTCTTCGATCCAGAGGTCGAAGTCGTGCTTCGATTTCCCGTAGAGGTTCAGCGGACAGAGACGAGTCAAATCCAAGGAATCATCAAAACCGTTCTCGCCGTCCCCGTAGGTGGCCGCACTGGAAGCATACAACAACCGTGCCCCGTGGGCCGCTGCCCAGTTCCACAACTTCTGCGAGTAGGCCAGATTGTTGTCGGCCAGGTAGTTCCAGTCGGTCTCGGTGGTGGAACTGCAGGCGCCGAGGTGGAAGATCAACTCGGGCCGGAGAATTCCCGCCGTGAGAGCCTCCAGGAATTGGGTGTGACTCAGGAATCGAACCCCACCAAAGGCCTCGGCAGCCGGACCCATCGCCGGCTTCAACGGATGATCCACCGCCAGCAATTCCGAAGAGGCATGGAGTCCCTGCAGCGTGCGCAGCAATTGACCGCCGATGAACCCGGCTGCTCCGGTCACGACGATCCGGATGGGCGGGAGGTCTTGAGACCGGCCAAGGGCCGAGGGTTTTGTTTTACCGGACATGAACTCAGTTCTTTCGGGCCTCTAGGATGAACCGAGGCACAGCCCCGTGTGAAGCCGCTTCAGTCCTTCAAAGCCGCCAGTACCGACCTGCCCCCCAACCGGCCAACTGTTCCGGACTGAAGAATCCTTTGACATCGATCAACACCGGAGGTCGCTCTCCGCCGAGTCGACGCAACACTTCCAGCGAATAGCCCTCGATCAGACGGCGGTGTTTCACCGCCAGGATGACCGCATCATAAGGGGCGCCCGCCTCTGCCGAATCGGACAGCTCCACCCCGTATTCGTGGTGCACTTCCTTCGGATCGGCATGCGGATCCACCGGCATGCACCGCACGCCGTAACTGCCGAGCTCCGTGACAATGTCGATGACCCGGGTGTTCCGCACATCGGGCACGTTCTCCTTGAAGGTCCAGCCCAAGACCAGAACCTTCGCGCCCTTCACCGGCCGCTCCGATTGGATGAGCAGCTTGACCGTCTTTTCGGCGATGAACTTGCCCATCGAGTCATTCACCCGACGCCCGGCCAGGATCACATCGGGATGGTAGCCGAGGCTCTCGGCCTTGAAGGCCAGATAGTACGGATCCACACCGATGCAGTGTCCGCCCACCAACCCCGGCCGGAAGGGCAGGAAGTTCCACTTGGTGCCCGCGGCCTCGAGGACGTCCAAGGTGTTGATGCCTTGCCGGTCAAAGATCAGCGCCAGTTCATTCATCAGGGCAATGTTGAGATCGCGCTGGGTGTTCTCGATCACCTTGGCAGCCTCGGCTGTCTTGAGGGTGGGTGCCACGTGGATGCCCGCGGTGATCACCGATCCATAGACTCCGGCAATCAACTCCGCCGTGGCCGGCAAATCACCGGCCACGACCTTCTTGATCTTCTCCACGGTGTGCTCGCGGTCGCCTGGGTTGATGCGCTCCGGCGAGTAGCCGGCGAAGAATTCCCGCTTCCAGGTCAAACCACTCTCGCGCTCGATCACCGGAATGCAGTCCTCCTCAGTGCATCCCGGATACACCGTGGACTCATAAACCACGGTGGTTCCCGCCTCCAGATGGCGACCGATCAAGGTGGAAGCCTTGATGAGCGGGGTCAGATCCGGGCGATGGTGGGCGTCAATCGGAGTCGGGACTGTGACCACGATGAAGCGGGAACGGGCGATGGCCGAAGGATCGGTGGTGAACTCGATGGGATGCCGGCGCAGCTGTTCCTGAGTCAATTCCAAGGTGCGGTCGTGGCCTGCCTGCAACTCCTGAACTCGTTCGGGATTGATGTCGAATCCCAGAACCCGGAAGCGGGAGGCAAAGGCCACTGCCAAAGGCAATCCGACATACCCCAAGCCAATCACGCAAATCGACTCACGACCATCGGTGAAGGCTTCCAGGGCCGGCAGCGGTTGAGTCTGGGGTGGGTCCGTCTTCATGTGGGTTATACTGAAAAGACAAGCATCTGGGGACAACGGTAATCCCAACCAGCCAGAGCTACCGAGCCCAACGACACAAACCATGGGTGCTCAGAGGCTTCCGTCGCCAGAAATACGGCCCACTGCCCCCCCGACCCGATCCCTCAACCGCTCTTATTGAGCCATGCTGAGGTCCCCTTCGGGCGCACGGCCACCGCGGACGGCATCTGCAATATTGGCCGTTTCTCCAGCAGGCAACACGGCTCCTTCTTCCTTGTTGAAGCGCACGCTGACGATCTTGCTCACGCCGCGCTCCTGCATGGTCACGCCGTACAACACATCGGCCATGGAAATGGTCCGCTTGTTGTGGGTGATGACCACGAATTGGCTGTGGTCAAGGAAGCGTTTCAGCACCGCGGTGAAGCGGTTGATGTTCGATTCGTCGAGCGGCGCGTCCAACTCATCCAGTACGCAGAAGGGCGACGGTTTGACCTGGTAAATCGAGAACAGCAGCGCCACGGCCGTCATGGTCTGCTCACCGCCCGAGAGCAGCGAAATGCTCTGCAGTTGCTTGCCCGGAGGCCGCGCCACGATGTCGATGCCGGCCTCCAGCACATCCTCGCCCTCGGTCAGCTTCAGATCGGCGCGACCACCGCCAAACATCTCGGTGAACATCGCCTGGAAATTGGCGCGGATCTTCTCGAAGGTCTCGACGAAGAGAGTCTTGGTCTCGGTGTTGATGCGGTTGATCACTTCCACCAACTCGCTCTTGGCCTTCACCAAATCATCGTACTGAGTCTGGAGGAAGGTATGCCGCTGTTCGGATTCCTCGTATTCCTCGATGGCCACCAAGTTGACCGGACCGATGTCATCCACCTTCCGCTGAAGGGCCTGAATTTGGGCCGCCACGGCGTCCCAATCGGTCGTCCAGCCCTGCTGATCCATGACATCCATGGGCACGACCTCGACCTTCGACAATCCATCGTCGGAAGGCAGGATGCGCAGTCCTTCGGCCCGGATCTCTTCCAAGGCCACCTGGTACTTCTCCTGGATGCGTGTCCGCAGGTTTTCCAGCGTGAGGGTCTTCTGGGCCAACTCCACCTCGATCTGGCCACGTTGGTTCTGGAGTCCGGCGACACGAGCCCGGCGTTCCTTGAGTTGTTCTTCGCGGCCCTGAATCTCGCCTTCCTGGAACTTGCGATCGCCCAGCAACTGGTTGATTTGATCTGCAAGGACAGCCCGTTCGCCCGTGAGTCGCTCGATCTCACGTCGGCATTGTCCGATGCCTGCTTCGAAATTGGCACGACGATCCTCGAACTGCCCCTGCTCCGTCTGAAGCCGTTCGATGGCCGCACTCAACTCACGAATGCGCGTCTCCAGCGGACCGCGTTGACGCTGGTGGGAGGCCAGCAACTGCTCTTCGGTGGCGAAGGCGATCTTGGCGTCGTTGAAAATCTGGCTCGCCGCGTCACGGCGGTTCCGCAGGTCTTCCAAGCCCCCGCTCAACTCGGCCACCTGGGTCGTCGCGTACAATTCACGCTGTTCCCATTCGGCCACCTGGGCGGCGAGAGATTCCCGCTTCTGGACATTGCCCGCTTCCTGGCTGGCAAGAGTCTCGAGATCGCGATCCACCTGAGTCAACCGCACCTCCAGCGACCGCTTGGCCGCCTGAAGCGCATTGAACTCACCTTGACGGGTGGCCACGGCGACTTCCTGTTGGCGCAATTCGATCCGAACTTCTTCGAGACTCACCTGGAGAGCCGTCTGTTCGGCCTGAAGGGCGCCTTGCTGGCGACTGGCCTCAGCGATGCTTTCCTGCAGCGCGGAGATCTCCGCCTGGAGTTCCGCGATCTGGTTCTTGCGTCCCAAGATACTCGCCGGTGCCTTGCCGGATGCGCCTTGAGCACCGCCCGTGAAGACACCCAACCGATTGAGGATCTCGCCGGTGGGTGTGACGAAGTCCCAGCCAGCCCAGGCGCCGGCCGCCAGGGCCTGGGCCACCGTCAGATCGGGCACGATGAGCGTGCGACCCAGCAGACCTGCCACCAACGGCGAAACCGAGGCTTCGGCTTCCACCACCGACAATGCCAAGATTGCGCCATCGGGCAACGCGGTGGCCGGCTCGACCGAGGCTGCCGCCAACAGCGACAATGCCGCGATGCTGGCACGGCCCTTCCGATTGGCCGAGAGGTCGGCGAGGATTTCCGAAGCCGCAGCGGGTTGCTCAGTGAGGACAATTTGCAGGTTGTTGCCCAGGGCGGCTTCCACGGCCAAGACGTGGGCATCGGACACCTTCAAGCGGTCGGCCAAGGATCCGAGGACATGCTTGCTTTGCTTGAGCGCCGCGAGGGCACCGGCTCCGAATCCCTCGTGCTGAGTGGCCAATTGCTCGAGCACCCCCAACTTGGAACGCTTCTCCGCCTGCTGCCGCAGCAAGGCGTCGCGCTCCTGGGTCGCCTGCACGATCTCGGCCTGAAGCGCCTTCAACCGCTGCTGACGCTCTTCCAAGGTCATGCGGGACGTCTGCACCTGCACCCGCTCCGCCTCCACCTGCTGGGTGAATTCGACCCCCTGCATTTCCAGCCGGACGCGCTCTTCTTCGAACTGGATCTTCTCGGAATTGAGCTTCTCCAAACGCACCACGTTGCCCTGGAGTTGGAGGGCCAACTGGTTGATCTCATTGCGGATACGCCCCAGCCCCTGCGATGCAGAGAACGCCTCAGCCTGCGCCTTGCGGAGGTCTTCTTGCCGGACTGACAACTCGCGTTCGACGGTCGACAGGGCATCCCGACGGACGGACTGCTCGACCCGCAAGCGCTCCACCGCGGCCTGAGAGGCAGCCGAGCGCTCTCCGAGTGACACCAACTCCGCCTCGGCAATGGATCGGCGTTCGGTGAACTGCACCACATCGCTGCCAGCCCTCGCATTTTGATCGGCCAACTCGGCCAAGCGTTGCTGGTTGAAGCCGATCACGCTTTCCTGGCGATCGGTCTCGGCCTTCAACTCCAGCCCGCGCTGCTGCTGCTGCGAGATTTGCTGCTCCAACTCGGAAAGGCGTGCACGGAGCTGGAGGATTTCTTCCTCGAGACGAATGACCGTTTCCTGGCCGACCTCGATCTCCAACTGAGAGCGTTCGGCGGTTTGACGGCGCAGGAGGATTTCTTCGGTGAGCACGTCGAACTGCCGCCGGGCCCACTGCGTCTCCAGATTCTGCAATTCGGCCTGGAAGGCCTTGAATCGGCGGGCCTTGCCGGCCTGACGCTGCAAAGAGCCGATCTGACGCTTCACCTCGCGAATGAGGTCTTCCACGCGCAGGAGGTTCTGTTCGGTGCCCTCGAGTTTGCGCAGGGCCTCGCGCTTCTGCTGCTTGAAGCGGGTGATGCCCGCGGCCTCTTCGAACACCAGGCGACGGTCATCCGGCTTGCTCGACAAGATCTGGGTGATGTTGCCCTGGGCCATGATCGAGTAACTCGTCTTGCCCATGCCGGTGCCGGCGAAGAGTTGCTGGATGTCACGCAGGCGGCAGGAAGTCTTGTTGAGGAAGTACTCGCTGCCCCCGTCGCGGTACACCCGGCGAGTGAGGGTCACCTCATTGAACTCCACCGGAATACCCGCCGCGCGCAACGGTTCGGCATCCACGCCACCAAGCGTGAGCGACACCTCGGCCAACCCCAGCGGCCGCCGCGTATCGGTGCCATTGAAGATCACGTCGGCCATTTCCCCGCCGCGCAGCGCCTTGGCCGACTGTTCGCCCAGCACCCATCGGATGGCATCCGACACGTTGGACTTGCCACAGCCATTGGGTCCGACAATCGCCGTCACTCCCGGTTGGAAGTTCAGGCTGGTCTTGTCGGCAAAGCTCTTGAACCCGAGAACGGTCAGGTTTTTGAGGTACATCGACGGGCAGACTGGGAAACCCTGCCCCGGGGAGGCAAGCCGGAAGCCACAATCCCTAGGGGTAAGTTGTTCACAACCCCACAAGATAAAGGGTGCTATTGTGAATAACTGCCCACCGGAACGGCTTGACGGAGTCGGGTTGCGCCCTCCTGCCATTCAAATCCTAGCCGCAAGAATCAGAATGGTTTGAGGCGGGTCCATTCCGAAGGTCCATCCAGTCGATGGACCGGAAACGCGACCTAAACTTTCAGCGAAGCAATGCCTTGAGCCCAAGCGATGCGCATCCGGTCGGCGATCTCGCTGGCCCGTGGGTCCAGGTCGGTGATGTCTTTCAGGTCGTGGGAGACTTGGGTCACCGCTTCGATCACCTCGGCCATGATTTCCCTGGCGGCTTTTTCGGTGAGCAGGCAGCACTGACGGGCCAATCGCACCAGGCGCTTTGCGTTGGGCCAGCGTTTGGTGCCATCCAACATCAACGCCAGGGTGTCGTTGGGCAGATAGGCTGCGGTGGTGACGATATCGAAGGTCGGGGCCAAGGAAACCCACCCGGTCGCGTCGTCATAAGCCACCCCGAAATTCTTCCGATGGGCATCCCCGTTGCGCACCGCCACCGAGAGGACCCAGGCTCGAAAGAATTGAGCCAATTCGATCGCCGTTCCGTCAGGCCCCCGCAACGTCCCGGCCAAGGTGGACGCCAGTTGCTCGTAGCTTCCCACATACTTTTGCGGGATAGCCGACCGTCCAGAGCGCACCCGGCTTCGAAGGCGAGGTAGGACCCGTCGGGCTTCAAGTCGAAGCGCTCGACGATGAGCAAATGCCCCCCGGAGGCGATTTCAACCGGTGGAACCGATAGGCCAGCACGCCGCGCCGCCTTCAGACACAAGAACTCCTTGGAGGCGAGCCCGGGATGCCTGGCCGCATCGAAGGACTTGACGATGTGTGTGGTCCCGCGAGCGGTCAGCCGATCACCGACGGGCAACGGACTGAACTTGCTCGTGCCCAGGGTGACATCATCGCGGATCAACAACTTGGGCTGGACCCCCGCCACTCCGGAAAACCGCGCATAGCGTCTCAACAGGTCGGCAAATAAACCATCGGTCCCTCGACTCGACAGAAGTTCCCGAAGGTTCTGGGGAGCCACCTCGCCCATTACCCTACCCCTTCCCAAGGATCGGGCCGGAGTCCACTCTCTCGGCATGAAGCTGATCGGTGTCATCCCCGCTCGATATGCCTCCACGCGGTTTCCGGGCAAACCGCTGCATCCCATCGCCGGAATTCCTCTGATCCAACGGGTGGTCGAGCGGTGCCGATTGTCCCCCGCCCTCGCCGAGGTCATCGTGGCCACCGATGACGAGCGCATCGCCGCGTTCGCCCGCGGATTCTGTCGCGTGGAAATGACCCGCGCTGACCACCCAAGCGGCACCGACCGCATCGCTGAAGTCGCCGCACGGGTCCAGGCCGATGGGTACGTCAACATTCAGGGCGATGAACCCCTCATGGATCCGGCCGTCATCAATGCCGTGGCCGAGGCGCTGCGCGACAGCGACATGAGCACCGCGTCCACGCCCATCCAAGACATCGCCGAATTCGACAATCCCAATGTGGTGAAGGTTGTCACCACCGCCGGAGGGCGCGCCTTGTACTTCTCCCGGCGGACCATCCCTTACCTCCGAGACGCCGCCCAGAAACCGCTGCCTGAACAGTTGGCCAGCTACCCGTTCCAAAAGCATTTGGGCATCTACGGCTTCCGGCACCAAACCCTGTTGCGGCTGGTCCAATTCCCAGTATCGCCGCTGGAGGCCGCCGAGAAACTCGAGCAACTCCGCGCGCTGGAAAACGGCTTCAGCATTGCCGTCGCCCAGGTGAACCACGACAGCGTGGGGGTGGATGTGCCTTCCGACGTGGCCCGGGTCGAAGCCCTGCTGGCAGCCGCCTCGGCCTCGGCCTCGGCGCCTCACCGCGCATGAAGTGGCTGATCCCCACGCTGCGGATCTACCGACCTGAAGCGCTGAGATGCGCCGTGGCACTGGGCTTGGTCGGCCTGACGACGGCCGCCGCAGTGATCAAGCCGTGGCCCTTGGCATGGATCCTGGACGCCCTGTCAGGCCGCTCTGGGGACACCGATTCCATCCCCCGCTGGACGCTGGCACTCCTCGGGGCCTACTTGCTGCACGGTCTCCTCGGAGCCGCCCAACAAAGCCTGGTGATTACTCTGGGCCTGCGGGGGCTTCAACGCATCCGCCATCAAGTCTTCGAACGGCTGATGCGTTTGTCGCCCCGCGAAGTTCAGGGCAACGCCGCCGGCGACTGGATTTACCGGGCCACCTGGGACACCTACGCCTTCCAGACCCTGTTCACACACGGTATTTTCACCGGGCTGACCGCGGGCGCCGGTGTGATCGCCATGACCGTGGTGATGGCCCGCATCCACCTACCCCTGACCGCCGTGGCGCTGGCCACCGTGCCGCCCCTGCTCCTCGTGATGCGGATCTTCGGGCCGCAACTCCAGCGAGCGGCCGCGCAAGCCCAGACGGCCGATGCGGGAATTGCCGCCGCCGTTCAACAGGCGGTGGCCAACCTGTCTCTCATTCAGGCCTTCACGCGGGAGTCCACGCTGACGGCCGCCTTCGACCAACAGAGCGCGGAAGCCTTCCGCGCCCGCCGACACCAACATCGTTCCGAGGTTGTGTACCTCGCCGCAGTGGCCGCCATCCTCGCCGCCGGCACCGCTGGGATTGCAGCCCTCGGATCCCGGGAGGTCGCAGCTGGAAGACTGACACTCGGTCAGTTGCTGGTGTTCTTGGCCTATCTGGCGCAGCTCTATGAGCCGCTGAATCAACTGTCGCACCTCGGCGGCACCATCTCGACTGCCCAGGCCAGCGCCCAGCGGGTGCTCGAATGGCTCAACACGCCAGACCACTCCGCCAACGGCACCACGCCCACGCCCCGCCCCGCCCACGGAGTCGATCTGGAGTTTTCCGGAGTGGGATTCGCCTACGAACCCGACCGACCGGTGCTGCGCGGTCTCCATCTCAGCCTGAAACCCGGCGAGATCGTCGCCATCGTCGGAGCCAGCGGGTCGGGCAAGACCACGCTGCTGCAGTTGATTCCCCGATTCCTGGAGCCCGACTCTGGCCAGGTCCGCTGGTGTGGCCTGGATCTGAAGAGCCTCGATCAGCAAGGCCTCCGCCAGCAGGTCTCCTGGGTGCTGCAAGAACCGCTCCTCCTGCCCACGACGGTCGCCGAGAACATCGGATTCGGACGCGAGGGCGCGACCCGAGCAGAAATAGAGGCCGCGGCCCATGCCGCCCAAGCCCACGAGTTCATCCAGCGTCTGCCTCAGGGTTATGATACGCGTGTAGGCGACGGCGCCGCACGATTGAGCGTCGGCGAAAAGCAGCGGATCCACCTGGCCCGCGCCTTCCTCAAAGACGCCCCGGTACTCCTGCTCGATGAACCCACCAGTGCGCTGGATGGCGAGAGCGAAGCGGCCGTTCTAGCTGCGGTCCAGCGACTCACCCGCGGTCGCACCACGCTGATGGTCGCCCACCGCCCCGAAACGCTCCACATCGCCCACCGCATCGTGCGCTTGGAAGGCGGAGTTCTCATCGAAGTACTCGACCGACCGACTCGGTGACACGGGCTCGGGGGGGGCCGCACCTCCGAGGCGACTCGAGAGGGGGCCCAACCATCCGATCAAGGCTGGACCATGAATCCGGCCTCGGCCCAGTCGGCAAAGTCTTCGCGCGATCCATTGCCGGCATCCATGGTCACCAGACTCAGGCGTCGGGCACCGGCCGGAATAGGCACATCAAAGTGCCATGCATCGGTCTTCACGCGCATCACCGGGCTGACAGCGGCTTCCTTGCCGTCAATCAGCACCTTGAACACCACGCTCGGATGCTGGGCCAGATTGGAACCATTGCTCACCTCCAACAGGTTCTCATCAGCCCCGGCCAAGGCCACGAAGCGCCGAAACTCCGGCTTCAGCGCATATTCCACCGCGCAGGGCGCATGCACGCCGAGGCCGCGGGTGTAGGTCGTGCGATTGACTCGCAGCGGACCCCCGAGGTTGGCCCGGTCGTTCTGAGGAGGCCGGGTGTTGCCCGAATACCGAACCTCACCCCCGTACGTGTGTCCGAATCCCACGCTGCGGGTGGGCTGGAGGGTCGACAACAACACCTCTGGTCGCGGCGGCATCGGCCCATTCTTGGCGAATGATCCTTCCGATTCCAAACACACCGCACGGCCGTTCAGGAACGCACCCACACGCAGTCGGGTCGTCTCGGACACGACGAAGGGTCGGGTGTACTTCAACGACTTGGGCGTGGGGGTTGATCCATCCAACGTGTAGCGAATATCCGCTCCAGGCTGGAGTGGTGCCGACAAGGTCACGGTGATGGGCTTCTCAAAGAGGTGCGGCCGAATACGGGTGCCCCAAGGCGTAATGCGCACCGGATCCACCACCCAGTCCTTGCGCCATCGACCGAGACGGGACAACTCCTCCTGAAGGTGGATTGTCGGCGCCAAGTGCTTCTCGAAATGGGCCACCACCTGCTCGGTGTTGAGGTCCGGGGTGAAATTGCGGGCGGGGTCGTAGCCGGGGTGGGCATCGGTCATGTCACGGGCCAGCACACACTTCAGGCCAGCCGACTTCATCGCTCGCAAACCCATGGGCTTGCCCAGCAAACACACCTGAGTGTGAAAGCCCACGTAGATCAGGTGCGTCAGGCCATACTTCTGACAGAGCGCGTACACCTCGGCCTGCGTGTCGGGCATCCAATCGTCGGGGCCGATGATCAGGTCGGGGTGCATGCCATCCCAACCGTAATTGCCGCCGCAGCGTTCGGATCCGCAGGCACACCCCCCGGCGTCGGGCACGGGCGGGCAGGTGACGTTCACCGCAGCCGGCACGGTCACCTTGGGCAGATTGAACACACGCTCCCGTTGGGGATATCCCACGTAGTTGTCCACGACATCACTCGGGCAGAGAAAGACCGGCATTCCCATTTCGCGGGCCGCAGCCAGTGCCTTGTTGATGCGAGGTACGAAGGCATCCACCCGCATGGTGGCGGTCTTGCACCAGTGGTAGTTCCAGATGTCCACCGCCACCACGCCGACGCGCGACGAATCCACCTGCTCGTGGGTGATGTTGGTTTTGCCCGTTTGGGGATCGCGGGTTTGCAAGCTCCAGCGGATGGGAACCGCTGAACCATGCGGCAAAAATCCCAGACACAGAAACAGGGCAAGAAACGGTCGGGCAAAGGTGTTCATGAAATGGAAGGCGTTCTGCTGATGGAAAGGTCAAACCCTTGCCCTCGCAAGACACGCGTCATGACCCTGAGTGGCAGCAACTGACGACAACAACACAGGTCTCGAGGACACGGATACGACTTCATGGGCTCATCGGTTCGACGATTTCGGCAAAATCGGCGGCGTGGTTTTTCGGAGGTCTCGAAGGATTTGCAGGGAGGTCACCAGCGACCAGAGCCAGGCCGCCCCAAACAAGGCTCCGCCCAAGATGAGTCCTCGGGTCGGTGGCCAAACGACCGAATCACCGGACTGGATGCTGTCCCAAGCCCCTCGGACCAACTCCCAAAACCAGGCCATGGTGGCGATGAAACCGCTGAGGGAGAGCCCCATTTGCAGGGCGCCCACCACCCGATGACCGGCCACAAACGAACCCAATCCGGGCGTGGCTCCCAGATTGATGGCCAAAGCCGTCCATCCGGCTGATTGATTACGGGGCTTTGCGGCCATGAATCACGGTCTCATAGGCACACATCAACACCAGCATCGAGATGGGAAGCGTCACCACCAAACCCACCAGACAGCACAACATGCCGGCGAAGTTCAAAATCGACATAACCACCAACAAGGCCAGACAGGACCACCAGTGGCGTCTCACCTGCCGCCAACTCCGCTTCATGGCCGTCCAAAAGCCCACGCGTTGATCCAAGATCAGCGGCAACGAAAACATCCAATTGACCGTGAGGAAAAGGGTCACCGGAACACCCAGAAGGGACAGCGCCAGCCCTGGTGCCAGCACTTCAAAAGCAGGCCAACTGACCGAACCCTTCACCAGGCCCATGATGACGGTCAGTCCCAAACTGAAGAACAGGACGATGACGCCCGCCAACAGGGGCAACGACGCCAGAATCCCTGCCACCCATTGTCCGAGAAACAAATGGCCAAACATCTTACGAAACCCACCGAACACCGATTCCAATGGAGGCGTCTCTCCACGAATCACCCTCAGATAAACGACATAGAGGCCGGCCATCAGCGGTCCACCGATGACCATGCTGCAAAGGCTGAACAAGGGACCGATGTAAGGGAGGGCTCCGAAAAGCCCCAGACCAAAGGAGATGAGCACGTACATCATCGTCGGCCCAAAGAGGGTGGAGAACCGCTGTTGGAACAGCCTCCAAGCGGCCGCCAGGCAGGCGCCGATGTCCAAGTCGTAGTCCCCATCAAAATCGGATGGAATGGAGCCCGCTTCCGTCGGCGCAGAGATCAACGGTGGAGCAACCACCGGTGGTTGGAGCAAGACCACCAATTCAGGCACCTCACGCAGGGGTCGCCATGCGCCGTCTTCGCCTTGAACGCGTGTCTCGCCATTGACGCGATTTTCGCGGATCCACTGACCCAATTGGTCGGTCGACACAGGACCGTACTCATTGCCGTCGCTGCCTACGATTCGATACATGGGAAAAAGGGGTGAGAGGGTTTTCGGGAGACGAATCAATTCCGAGCCGCCGCACGTCGGTTACCTGAAGAGACCGGGATTCCCGAACGAGCGATGCCAATGCATTCGGTGAAATCTATCGCACCCGTCACTGGGCATCGATTGGAAAACGCGCGCACCGATTCGAAACACCACTCCTCTTCCACCCAGTCGCCTAGACCGAATCCGGGATCCGATAACCTTTGCGATAGGCCGGCTTCAGCAACGCATTGGCCGAAGAGTTGTTGGTGAAGCGCTCGCGCACCGGATCGAAATACAACTGCTTTTGCCCAACCCGGTAGGAGATGTTCGCCAAATGGACCAAACAGGCGCTCGGATGGACCTTCGCGATGTCGGCGTTGGGAACTTCACGGGAGCGGATGCAATCGATGAAATTGGGCTGATGCCATTTATCCGGAAAATATCCTTTGTCTTGGTCGATGACCCGTCCGCCTTCGACGACGACCTGCCAACCGCATCCGTGGCGACCGAGGTACATCATCGCCTTGGTGCCGTAGATCTCCACCCGCGTGGCCGAAGTCGGCCAATGCGGCCACTTGTCTCCGTAGCGCACCTCGCTGGGGAACTTGCGCAGGTAAGGGGTGGCATTGCCGCTTTCGCAGGTCATTGAAAAATCACCGTAATCGTAGGTGATGCACTGAAACTCTGGAACCTCGCGCTTCGACTGGAAGGCATAATTGCCCCCGGTGCAGAGAACCGAACGCGGATGTCCCGGATCACCCAGCACCATTCGGGTCAGGTCAATTTGATGGCTGGCGTCGTCCGCCAGGGTTCCACCTTTGTAGTCCCACCACGGATGCCAGTTCATGTGGCGACCCGAATTGTAAGGCACCTGGGGCGCTGGCCCCAGCCAAGCATCCCAATCGAGGCCTGCCGGAGCCGGTCCATCGGGTACTGGCTCCCATCGCGAACCGTCGAGCATGTTGTAGACCTTCACGTGGACGACCCGCCCCAACTTGCCGCTGGCGATGTAGTCACGCGCTGATGCCGCATACGGACCGCTGCGGTTCTGGAAGCCCACTTGCACAATGCGCCCGTACTTTCGGGCCGCCTCGATCATTTTGCGCCCCTCCCAGATCGCGTTGCAGGGATTCTTCTCCACATACACGTCTTTGCCGGCCTGGCAGGCCATGACTGTGGCCAGCGCATGCCAGTGTTCGGGAGTCGCGATGACGACGGCATCCACCTCGCGGTCGTCGAGGGCAACCCGCATGTCGGAGATACGCTGCGGTGCCCGCTTCTGAACACGGCTCAGGTCCTTCATGATGCCGTCACCCCGATCCTTCCAGATGTCGCAGACATATTTGAACTCCACTCCAGGCAGACGAGACATCCCGGAAGAATGATTGGAACCACGCCCACCGGCTCCGATGAGCGCCAGCACCACACGGCGCGAGGGCACCGAATCCGAGACTGCAGCGGCATTGGCAGTACGTGTGGAAACCGCGGCAACGCCAACCGCCGAGGTTGCGAGGAAATGACGCCGAGACAGCAGGGAAGAGCTCATGGGAATTCAAAAACTTGGCAAACCCATCGACGCAAATCCATCCCACATTCCAAGCACATGGCTGATGGATGAGATGATCCTTCGGCCGATTGCAAAATCCGGTATGCTTTCTGGCTGACGCGGATTCACCGGCTCAGGTAGACAGTCCCTCATGCCCCGCGAATCACACTCCCGTTTGGGACCCATTCGGGTCCTCGAGGGATATTGGCGGGGTTTGATCACCGCATGGTTCCTGGTCGGGACGCTTCACCTTCTCCGCGTCCGATCCGCAGAAGTCTCGAGCGATTTTTTTGAGTCACGCATCCGTCCTTTCCTGATCACCGATTGCCAGGATTGCCACGGACCCAAGCGACAGCGCGGTGGATTGCGGGTCGATTCCCGGGAGGCCTTGCTCCGTGGGGGCGATTCTGGAGCAGCCGTGGTTCCCGGAAAGTCGAGCGAAAGCCGACTTCTCCAGGCCATCCAGCATTCGGAACCCGATTTACAAATGCCCAAGGAGCGCTCCCGCCTGCCGGAGACCGTGATCCGGGATGTCGCCCATTGGATCGATGCCGGGGCGGTCTTTCCAGCGGCTGCCGAGTCTCCAGGGGGCAAGAGCCGCGATTCTTCGGCATGGCCCCAAGTCTTCGAGGCACGTCGACAGTGGTGGAGTTTCCAACCACTGGTAGCTGCACCCGCTCCGCCAGTGCACCGAACCAATGAGCTTCTCCATGCTGTCGATCGATTCATCCTTGCTCGACTGGAGTCCGAGGGATTGCGTCCGGCGCCTCCGGCCGAACCGCATGTCTGGTTGCGACGGGTGCATGAAACCATCATCGGATTGCCCCCGGAACCGGCGCAGGTCTTGGCGTTTCTGGCGGATCCCTCGCTCGAGGCGCGGGCCCGAGTGGTGGATGCCCTGCTGGCCACCCCTCGGTTCGGCGAACGATGGGCCCGTCACTGGATGGATTTGATGCGCTTCGCCGACTCCTATGGCCACGAGCAGGACTACACCATCCCCCATGCCTGGCGCTACCGCGACTACCTCATCCGCGCCTTCAACGCGGACGTTCCCTACGACTTGTTCGTCCAGGAACACATCGCGGGCGATCTCTTGCCAAACCCCCGACGTCATCCGGGGATCGGTTTCAATGAATCGGTGCTGGCAACGGGTTTCTGGTACTTGCATCAGGCGACCCATGCCCCGGTCGATCCCTTGCAGGATGAGGCCGATCGGATCGACAACCAAGTGGACGTCTTTTCGAAGACTTTCCTGGGCCTGACCGTGGCCTGCGCACGCTGCCACGACCACAAGTTCGACGCCATCTCCACCCGCGATTACTACAGCTTGAGTGCCTTCTTGAGGGCCTCCCGACAAGACATCGCCTGCCTCGATCCAGACGGCACCTTGGAACCTCGACTCGGATCCCTGGTCCAGGAACACCATTCCCTGCGGGAAAAACTCACACCGATTCTGCGAAAGGCCCTGAAAGACCGCTCCCCCAGAGTGGCTCCCTACCTGAGCCAAGCACAAAATCTTCTACGCTCAAACCTCTCGTCAAACGCTTGGGCCGGGGAGGTGCAGGCGACCGCACAACGCCACGGGCTGGATTCAAAGATCCTGGATCGTTGGGTTGCAGAAGTTCGGGCCGCAACCCCAGCCACGTCCAACCATCCGCTACAACCTTGGTTGGATGCGGACACCCCGGCCTCTCTGAATTCCAGAGCGCAGGTTCCTGCAACAGCACCCAAGACCAACCATCCTCCCCCGTGGACCGTCCGACCCGATCCCGCCACTTGGAAGGTCAGCGGGCAGGCGTTCCGGACGACGGGATCGATGATCGACACCTGGCGGGTGGGTTCGATGGGACTGGAATTCCTGCCGGGAAGCATCGCCCACAGCGGTCGGTGGGCTCCCAACCTCCAGGGAACCCTGCGGTCTCCGACCTTCACCCTCACCCACAATCATCTCCACCTGCGGGTGGCCGGACGCAGCTCAAGGATCCGGCTCATCATCGCCCGTTATGGGCTCCGGGAGTTCAATCCCCTGCTCTTTGAATCCACCCAGATCGACGTCGATGTCGGAGCGGACTTCACCTGGCGGTCCATCTCCTCAGGGCTGCATCGCCATCGAGGACGTCTGGCCTACTTGGAGTTGTTGGATGATGGAGACGGATTCGTCGCGCTCGATCAGGTGGTCTCCACGGATGATCCGACCCCTCCGACGCAACCTGGAAGGGTCCGGATTCCCGAGACCAACCCCCCCTCGATCACCAAGGCCGACGCCCTCGAACAAGCGATCCACGCGGGCATTGGGTCATGGACCCGAGGAACACCCGATCTCCCGGAACTGCTGCTCGCATCATCCCTCTGGCACCGCGGATTATTGGATTGGGGAAGCTCAGAAAAAGCGCTCCCCCCCCTGGTTGATCCCATCCGGTCAGCCGCACGGCAACTGCCCAACCCGATGCGCTCACTGGCCATGACTGATGGTTCCGCAGAACCCACCCACGTCTTTCTTCGCGGTGAGCCCAAGAATCTTGGGGAACCTGTTCAGCGTCGCTTCTTGGAGGCCATATCAGGCCCAGAACCCTTGACGATCCCGCGGGGTAGCGGACGTCTGGAATGGGCGCAAGCGGTCACCTCGCCCAGCAATCCCTTTCTCCATCGGGTCATCGTGAACCGCGTGTGGGCCCATTTGTTCGGACGCGGCCTGGTGGAGACGGTGGACAATTTCGGCAGCCTGGGCTCCCGGCCGTCGCATCCAGAACTGCTCGACTATCTCGCCCTCGATTTCCGCCGCGAAGGCGGTTCGCTCAAGCGTTTGATCCGCACGCTGTGCCTGACCGAGACCTTCGCTCAATCGAGCGACCCGCAGGATCCCTTGGCGGAGAGCCTGGATCCTTCTAACCGATTGCTCCACCGACAGAACCTCCGCCGTCTGGAGGCAGAGGCTCTGCGCGACGCGCTCCTGGCCACTGCAGGCAATCTGAACCACGCCCAATTCGGGCCACCGGTGCTCACCCACATCACTCCCTTCATGGGAGACCGCATGTGGGTCCGCAATGCCAATGGCCCTCTGGATGGAGATCGACGCCGTTCCGTCTATCAGGAGACCCGCCGGAATTTCCTCACGCCCCTGATGGTTACCTTCGACCTGCCCATCCCAGACACCACGGTAGGCCGGCGTAATCAGTCCAATGTTCCGGCTCAAGCCTTGGCACTGATGAACGATCCCTTCGTCCATGGCCAATCCGCCGCATGGGCCCGGCGACTGCTTTCGGAAGCCGGAATCGAACCCACCGAGCGCATCCAGCGGCTTTACTTGCAGGCGTTCGGAAGGAATCCCACATCCGATGAGGTCCGAACGCTGCTCAACCTTCTGGACAAGCAAACCCAACCAACAAACTCGACCCCGCCCAACTCCCAAACCGAAGGCGAGGTTCGCCTATGGACGGAAATTTGCCACGCCCTGTTCCTGACCCAGGAGTTCTCCCATGTCCCCTGATGATTCGTCCTACCCTTGGCTTTCGGCCCAAGGCCTGAACCGAAGGCGTCTGCTCTTGGACAGCGCCCTCGGCTTCGGGGCGTTGGCCTTGACGTCGCTGCTTCAGGGAAGCGGCTTGGCTGCGGCACCCACCTCGACAGGGTCCACAGGTCCGCGCTCCGGGACCCACCACCGGGCCAAAGCGCGGAATGTGATTTTCTTGTACATGGATGGAGGTGTCTCCCAGGTGGATACCTTCGACCCAAAACCCCGCCTCACCCGGGAGGATGGAAAACCCTTCGGATTGCGCATGGAACCCACGCAATTCGAGGACAACGGAGCCACCCTCGGCAGCCCGTGGGCTTTCCGCCCCTGCGGCCAGAGCGGCTTACCGGTCAGCGAACTGTTTCCTCAGGTAGGTTCCTGTGCCGACGACTTGTGCGTGATCCGTTCCATGGTGTCCCGGTTCTCGGAACACAATGCCGCCAACTACTTCCTGCATTCCGGAAGCGGGATGGCGGGCCGTCCGAGCATGGGAGCCTGGGCCACTTACGGGCTGGGATCTGAAAACCGGGATCTGCCGGGGTATGTCGTTCTCGATGGAGGATTGATCCCCTCGGGCGGTGTCGATTGTTTCGGACCCGGGTTCCTCCCGGCCAACCATCAGGCATCTCTCCTGCGCAATGACCTGCCTGCCTTGGCCAACATCCAACCGCTGGAGACGCCCCCCGGCCTTCAACGCGACAAGTTGAGCTCGGTCCGTGCGCTCGATGCGGCCTCGCTCACGCGATTGGGCAAACACGACGCACTCGAGGCGGCCATCGCCAACGCCGAACTGGCCTTCCGGATGCAGATGTCGGTGCCCGAGGCGACGGCCATCAACGGTGAATCGGATGCCACCCGACGCCTCTATGGATTGGACGCCCCTTCGGAACACACCCGCGCCTACGGGCGACAATGCCTGGTCGCTCGACGTCTCATCGAGCGCGGAGTCCGCTTCGTCGAACTGACGTGCACCCGCGCCCACGGCAATGCCCGTTGGGACGCCCATGGGGATTTGCGCAACAACCACTCGGTCAACGCCCGAGCCATCGATCAACCAATTGCCGGGTTGCTGACAGACCTCAAGGCGCGAGGCCTACTGGATGAAACCGTGGTTCTCTGGTCTGGCGAATTTGGTCGAACCCCCTTCGCCCAAGGGCGCGACGGTCGGGACCACAATCCGCACGGCTTCAGTCTTTGGATGGCTGGCGGTGGTGTTCGAGGTGGCATGGCCTATGGATCGACCGACGAATACGGTTACAAGGCCGCCGAGAATCCCGTCGAAATCCACGACCTGCACGCCACCCTGCTACACCTTTTGGGCATCGACCATGAGCGGTTGACCTACCGCTTCGGTGGTCGCGACCACCGCCTGACCGACGTCCACGGCCGCGTCATCCAAGCAGTGCTGGCCTGAAATGGATCCCGCCCACGGGGGCGCTGGATCTCATGGAATTTTCCCAACTACGGCGCAGGGCTGGGATGGTGGTGTGAATGAGGTTCAGCGTTGGTTGTCATGAACCGCATGGGTTTCAGCGGGATGTCCTGAACGTCGGCTTCCCCCTCGCGGATCCGGTAAGCCGAATCGATCCGGGGAATCTTCACCGATTGCTGGGATCGGCTTCCTGGCCAATCAATCTCTACAGATTTCACCTCGGTGGCCCGGCCCAAGCCGATCTCCAGTCGGAGAGGATTTCCACCGAAACTGCCTCCGGTGTTGCAGGTGCGATGGATGACTCGATCACCATCCGGCGTCGCACATCGAATTCGGATGCGTGCCCCGATGCCCGAGCGGTTCGCTGTCCGGCCTTCCAGCTTCAACTTGATCCAATGGTTTCCATGGCCGGGGTTCTCCAGAAGCGCGTTGGGATACTGGTCTCCATGATAGGCCCCTCCCAGATCCTCGTAGACGTCTTGATCTCCGTCGTTGTCCAGATCGGCGAACGCAACCGCATGGCCTTTCTGCAAGGTTCCAAACCCACCGCTGGTGGTGACGTCCTGGAAGCGTTGGCCGCGATGATTTCGAAACATGCGGCTGGGAATCAGCGTGGCGAAGTTCGGGTCGCCCGTGCCCAACCGGATGTCCAACCAACCATCGTTGTCGAGGTCTCCGAAATTCGAACCCATCGCGTGGAGGACACGGTCGACCCCGACGGCCTTCGAGACATCTTCGAAGGTTCCGTCGCCGCGGTTCCGGTAGAGCTTGGAACGTTCCGCGGGACTGGGCATGCCCAGCATGTCTGCCACCACCTCTCCCACATTGCCGATGTGATAGCCTGCGACAAACAAGTCCTCGAATCCGTCGTTGTCGTAATCAAAGGACCAGCATGGGAAGGAGAACTGCTGCAGAGTGACTCCAGCCTGTTCCGCGACCTCGGAGAAACCCCAGCGAGCCTTCTCGGATCCCTCGGCCGGCTTGGGGCCGTCATTGCGGAACAACAGGCTCCGACCACCCTGAATCGACAGAAACAGGTCCGGGCGTCCGTCATTGTTGTAGTCGATGGCGGTGGAGCCCTTCACGAAGGCCACCACGTTCAGGCGATTGACCCTCGAAACATCGGTGAAGGTCCCGTTCCGATTGTTGCGATAGAGTTCGCAGGGATGCGGAGGACCCTCCGGGGAAGATTCATTGCCGATGAACAAGTCGAGCCAGCCATCGCCGTTGTAGTCGAACCACACGGCGTTCTGAGTCGGGTGAAACGACAAGAGTCCCGCCTGCTTCGTCACGTCCTCAAAGCGCCCGCCATCGTTCCGGAGCAGCGAGTTCGGAAACCGTCCACCCTCCGCCATCCAGCCTCCGCGCAAGACCAAGATGTCGAGGTCACCATCATTGTCGAAATCGGCATGCGTCATGTTGAGTCCACCGGTCAGCCCCGTCAGCCCGGCCACGCGGGTCCGGTCTTCAAAGCGGCCATTGCCCAGATTGTGGTAGAACCGCATGGGGTCCCTCAGTCCCATCGATGACGTGACGACGTCGAGATTCCCGTCGCCGTCGAAATCATCCACGAGAGCGCCGCCGGACAACTCGGTGAGCCCCAGCCCCACTCCAGAAGCGACATCACGAAAGCGTCCGACATCGTGATCTGAAATGAAAACATGGGGCGGAATCAGCCACTGGGTCGGAACATGGTCTGGATACCCGCCCAAAGTCATGTGGGCGACATTCAAGAGCCACCGCGCCGTCAAATTCCCGGGGTATCGTTCGAGAAGGCGCGTCAAAACGTTCGTCGCCTGGTTGGAATCCTCCCGCCACCGGTAGATGCCACCGCCTCGAAGAGGCAGCAGGCAGGAATCCGCGTTGTGGTTGCTGAGGCAGTTGGCCAGCTCTCCACGTCGCATGTGACAGAGGGCCTCGCGAATCGAGAGATACACGTCGTTCACCTCGAGGAGTGGCATGTCCAAGGCCTTGACGGATGATCGGATCCTCCCGATTTCCGCGAGGGAGTCATTGAGGCGATTGACTTGAAGCAACTCGGTCGCGAGCTGGAACCTCAATTCCAGTTCCCGCTTCGGCTCCGTTTCCTGCTTCAAGGCATCCTGATAAAAATCGACACGGCTCGGGTTGAGGAACCGGTTTTCCATCGGTTTGCTCTGCTGGATGAGGGATTCCAACAGGCGCGCCATTTCGATGGTACCCGGTCCCCGTGGATCGCGCAGATCTCTGGAAGATTCCTGAGCCACCATCATCGAAGACAACGACAGAGAACCCCAGATCAGCCAACAAACAATCTGGCGTCGCAACGACCCGGTGGAGGGCAATAGGGTGCCACCCTCAACACCACCAACGGTGTCCCCGGATTTCACAAACTCGAAGAGTTTCGATCCGATTCGAGATTCACCCCGACCCAACCAACGCATTCACCGGATCCATAGTGAAACGCATCCGGGGTGTCCGATGGGTTTACATTTGTCATCTTTTCTCGAAGACTGCGAAGAAGACGCTCGGTTACAAATGTAGTCGTACCGATGGGTGCCGTCGTCGAAAGCTGGGTGGTCCACACCGCCGCTCCGGCTTTTTGCGGTCTGGAGCAGTCAAGGGCCGTCTTGGTGACTGAAGATCTTGAAAGGTGGATCGCTTCGGCGTCAGTCACATCAAGGGCCGATCCCAGAGTTGCAGTCTCTGGCATTTGGCACCATGAAGTGGGTATGTCGTTGCGCGCTGCAGCCCTGATTTCCACGGCCCTCGTCGCCACCCTGCCCCTGATGAGTGCT
>JACCDP011249233.1_pt1 | contig 28359 bp, 24 predicted proteins | sample 7445841 | NCBI WGS metagenome assembly JACCDP01 (sample SAMN15323441, study PRJNA562643) | freshwater metagenome | isolation source: river surface water | place: USA:Blue River Watershed | collected 2017-08-17 | reverse complement strand
GTGATACACCGCCGCCTGCGGACCGAGCATGGCAACCACCGGGTCGAACAAGGCCAGGTCGATGACCTGCCCTTCTCCGGTGCCACTGCGGACGTTCAAGACGGCGGCCACGGTGGCAAAGGCTGCGTAAATCCCAGATGACATGTCAGCCAGGAATAGCGGCGGGAGGACAGGTGGCCGATCCCCGAAGCCGTTGATGGCAGCAAAGCCGCTGTAACCCTCAATGACGGTCCCGAAGCCAGGCTTGTGCTTAAACACGCTGTCCTGACCCCAACCCGATATTCGGGTGATTACCAGCTTGGGGTTGATCTTCAGGAGTTCCTGGGGATCCAGCCCCATTTCCTCCAGGACGCCAGCCCGGAAGTTCTCCATCAACACATCTGCATCAACAATCAGCTTGCGGATGATGTCGACGGATTTCTTGTTCTTGAAGTTGAGGCAGACGCTCTGTTTGTTTCGACAGTAGATCTCCCACCAGATCTCTCTGCCCTCGGTTTTCCACTCCCTGAATGGATCACCCTCGGGCGGCTCGATCTTGATCACCTCGGCACCCATGTCCGCGAGCTGGTGACCCATCATGTTCCCGGTGACGAACCGAGTCAGGTCGACCACACGCACGCCTTGAAGCGGCCCCGTGGCGGCTTGACTCACCGTTTTTTTGCTTAAGCGCATTGACTCTCCCTTGGCACGCGTCAAATCGGTTCGATTTTTCGGCTTTTGGCGACAGCCACCCATTTTTCTTTCTCTGCAGCGACAAACCTCCGCGCTTGGTCAACGTCCATGTTCACGGCCATGGTGGACTCGTTCTTGAACAGCTCCGCCATCCTGGGTTTGCGAGTCATCTCGTTGATCTTCCTATTGAGAAAATCGGCCAGCGGCGCAGGCATGCGCGGGGGCGCGAAAACCCCCCACCAGGATTCGACTTCGTACTTCGGGATGAAGTCGGCGACGGGCTTGAGGTCTTTGAAGAAGGGCGACACCTCCGGGCTGGTGACCCCGATCGCCTTCAGGTAGCCACCTTTCAACTGGCCGGACACCGATGCCGAGGTCGTGATCACGAAGTCGATTTCGTTTCCAATGATGTCGTTGGCGATGGCGGCGATCCCCTTGTAGGGCACATGGGTGACCTCTGTCTTCAGGCCGAAGTTAAGCATCTCCCCCGCCAGGTGGGCATTCGTACCGATGCCTGCGGAGCCATAGTTCTTCACGGCCCCCTTCTTCATGGCATCGAACAGGCTGGGCAGGTCGTTGTACTTGCTGTTGTTGTTGACGATGACCAGCGAGGGCCCTTTGTTGAGAATGGCCAAGTGGGTGAAGGAGGTCGCCACATCGAATGGCGGCTTGGCCTGCAACGCGTTATTCGTGGTGATGCTGTTTGAAGTAAGCAGCAGTGTGGCCCCGTCGAGCGCTGATTTAGATACTTGCGCCGAACCGGTTGCGCCGCCCGCGCCCGGCCGGTTTTCGACCAAGAAGGTGACCTTCATGTCATCGCTGAGTTGCTCGGCCAGCGCCCGCGCGAAGACGTCGTTGCTTCCGCCCGGCGCGAAAGGCACCACGATCTTCACCAGGCTGGGCAGAGTAGCCTGCGCCCAAGAGGCCTGGGGCAAGAGCACACCGCCAGCGGCGAAGGTGGATATTTTGAAAAACTGCCTACGGTCCATGGTTATCTCCTGGTTTAAATCTACCTCTGACTCCTTGACGCATCACCTGCGCCCCAGGCGCGTGGTGTGCCGCCATCCACTCACTCGATCAGCCCGAGTTTTCTTGCCGTCTGGATGATTGAATTCGCTCGCTCAAAAAGCGGGGCGTCGACCATCTGTCCGTCGACGACGAATGCGCCCACCCCGCGCATCTCTGCGCTCTCCAGCTTCTTCAACACCTTCAGCGAGTAGGCGATGTCTGCCTCGCTCGGGCGAAATACAAGGTTGGCCGAGTCAATCTGGGTCGGATGGATGCAGGACTTGCCGGCAAAACCCATGCGCTTGGCGAGTTCTGCCTCTGCGATGAAACCGTCGAGGTCGGCCACGTCGGTGAACGCGCCGTCGAGCGCCATGACCCCGGCCTCGCCCGCTGCCATGCGCACGGCAAACATCACGTGCTGGATGGCCGCCACTTCGCGCCGGTCGATGCCCAGCGGGGAGCAGAGATCCCCATAGCCGATCTGCAGGCCGGCGACCCGTCGGCCCGTCCAAGCCAGCTCCCCCGCCCTGCGCAGCCCCTTGGGCGATTCGATATTGACGAGAATCCCGATCGGTTTATTTAGCCCAAGCTCTTGCTCATATGAAACCAGGAGCTTTTCGGCTTTTTCTATTTCTGCCGGATCTTCGACTTTCGGTATGTTGATGAAATCCAGCCCCGCGCTGACGATCGCCTGAATATCTTTTTCAAAGTGCGCAGAAGATACCGGGTTGGTTCTAACAATGATGGCTTTTCCAGTATCGCGAGACGTCTCAAGGAATTTGCCTACATATCCTCGGGCTTCATCCTTGCGCTCTTCGGATACCGCATCCTCCAAATCGAAGGAGAGCGCGTCCGCCTCGCTTTGAAGCGCCTTCTGGAACAGTTCGGGACGTGATCCCGGGACAAACAACTTACTTCGCATTCTCATCATTTCGTACCACCCCAACCCAGTTAAGCCGAAGTTTTGGATGGCGACATACTTGCGACAACAAAGTTCAACAAGGCTATTTAAATAGCCGGCGCGCAATATGAAATCGCCAAAATATAATTACCTAAAGACACAAAAAAACACCGGAACAAACTCAAGGCGAGCTTTTCCTCACGCAAATCTCCTACTTTCAATCGACAATCGAGTCAAACTGCCAAAACAAAAATCGATCTGCAACGGAACCTATTTCAAAGCATCTCGCCGATCTCTTCAGTGCCACTTGCGATCGAAATTACGGTGTCAATTGCGGGTGCCGGGTGCCGCGTGCCGCTTGCACTGACGATCAGGCGGTCACGGATTACGCCCGTCGTTCTGGAAGCGCTGTGGTACCCACTAGATGCTCAGGCGACGGCGACCTCTGGACCAACGTACAAGTCGCTGTTTCGACCCACAGATCCGTGAAGCGCCACCAAACAAGACCCCGCTGCTCGCAAGGCAGCGGGGTTTTTCTTTGCTCCGTTCACGCTATGCACGGTCGTACATACGGGGGTAGCGAGGCCGATAGCTCAGGCGCTAAGGGCAATTCGCTTGAGGGCGCGAGCTACCCACTCCAGGGCCAAATGCGTCTGGCAATCCCACCTTGCCACTCAGGTAACCCTGGTCAATCTAATAATTATTAGCAGCCAGCAACTGGATCTCTATGAAACGCCTCCTTCTCCGCATCGCCATCTGTCTCGCCGCCTTGACTTCAACCCTGAGCCAGGCACAGGGAAAGATAGGCGAAGTAATCAGCGTTGATCTGAATCGCGAATCCCGCGGCAAGCCTGTGGTGATGTCGGCACTGGTCAGCATGGCGCCACAGCCCAATGGCAAGGCGCTTCTGCTGTTTCCAGGCTGGCCCGGCATTCCCCGCATTGAAGACCGGGATGGCACACCTTCTTTTTATTACTTGCAGCAACACTTTGAAGAAATGCGGCCCACCCTCCATGCGGCGGGCATTTCTACCGTCACCATCGACTGCCCCACCGACCAATGGGGGATCAGAGCCATCAACCCGACCGCTTGTGATGACAATTACCGAGCGAGCCCGCTCCATGCGCAGGACGTCGCAGCGCTGATTGCCAAGATCAAAACCGAAAAGGGTCTGCAGCACATCACGATCATGGGACACAGCTATGGGGCTGTCAGTTCACACTGGCTATCGCTGCATCTGGACAAGGGGGAAATTCAGGCAGCGATTCATTCGGCATCACAGAGTGAGGCCGTCCCAGGGTCCTTCTCGAACTACGCCTCGTCCATGGAGCGCTTTGATCATTCAAAGGTGAAGGTGCCCTACGTCTACCTGCATCACCAGGACGACCTCTGTAGAAACACTCCCTACAGCTACGCAAAGAAGCACGCTGTGCAAGGTCAATTGATCACAGTCACGGGCGGCAATCGCTTCTCAGCCCCCTGCGGTGGAGCCAGCTATCACGGCTTCGCAGGACGCAGACCGCAGGTGGCTGATGCCCTGGTGGCGTATATCAACCGGTCTGAAGTTATTCCGTTCGTTAAGGGCGACTAAGCGCCAAAACTTCAGTCCGGGGTTGTCGGGCCTCCGGGCACAGTCAGGCCGCGGTTCGAATCCGTGAAGCGCAACCAAACATGACCCCGCTGCTTGCAAGGCAGCGGGGTTTTTCTTTGCGCGCATCCCAAGCCGGTCGACACGCTCCTATTGATGAATATCTGGCTGACTGACTGAAAAACTGCGTGAAGCTGCCAAGGGGTGGCGTGCCACAGTGGGTGGCTTCGCCGCGTCACGGCCATTCAGCCCTAGATTGGCTCAACGCCACACCAGGCCACGATGGTGGCAGCCACCACGTTGACGGCGGCCAGGTAATCCTCGACGTCCACCCACTCATCGACCTGCCCGTTCTGCGACAGGTCGCCGCACAGCGGGCCTAAGCCCACGGTCGGTATTTTCTTCTGCACCATCGGGTTGCGAATATCGCTCGAGGTGTGCATGGGGTTGACCTGCGGCCTATGGCCGGTGACCTGCTCGATCGCACCCGCGAGCGTCTGGTACAGAGGGTGATCGGCGGCGACTTCCGCACCCGTCACGCCCGACTCCCAATGCAGTTCCGGGGGGTGCTCGCGAAACCAAGGGTCGTCTTGGCCCAGCGCTTTCAAGGCTGCCTCCACTTGGGCCATGACCTCGCCCATGGGCTCGGGGGGCGCGAACGAAATGGCGCCGCCTAGCCAGCATTCACTGCGCACCCGAGAGAGTGAGTCGGCCGGCTCGCAATTCATGGTGGACACCATCAGGTTGGTCGAGCGACCCACAGCCTGGTGCAACAAGGGGTGGCGCAGGTGCGTGCCACGCTGCGCGTCGAGCCGCATCAAAGCTTGGAACACCTCAAAGGCTTTGGCGACCGGGTTGACTGCCAGGTGGGCAAAGGCAGTTTGTAGCGGCTCGGAGGTCGGCGGGGGGCTGCCCTGAACGCGAACGCGAAACTCCAACTGGCCCGACGCGAAGGCCTTGATTTCCTTCATGCCAAGACCCGACTCGGCGGGGTGAAGGTAAATAGCCGCGTCGGCGGTCAGCCCCTGGTGCAGCAACGCCGAAACACCTCGTGCATGGCGCTTGCTGGGCGTACTGACCAGAATCACCTCGCCCCGGGGCCGCAAGCCGCAGGCCCGGAGCACGGCAATCGCCTGCGTGTAGATGGCCACGCCAGCCAAATCGTCGGCAACGCCCCAGCCATGGATTCGGTACTGGCTCACTTCGCCCTTAAAGGGGTCATGTGTCCACTCGTCCAGGCGAGAAAGCGGCTCGCTATCCGGATGCCCGAAGAACAAGAGGCTGCGGCCAGCGCCTGGTGTTCCCTGGCGCGCCACCACGCACTGCCGCAGGCCCGGCGTCATGGCCTGTTCTGCCGCGAATTCTTCGACCATGGGAACGGCCTGCGGGTCGTATTCGACCAGCTCGACCCGGCAACCCATCTCGGCTGAAGCCTTCGCAATCGCCTGTTGGACGGCGGTTTCGCCGTGACGGGTTTGGCCGATCAGCTCACGCAAGAAACCGACGATGGGCTCCCGCCGGCTGGCTACCGTTTGCGCGATCAGGGCGTGATAGGCATCCATTCGAGAGACTTCCTTGGGGTCAAGCCAATTCGATCAGGAGGTCTTGCGCGCCCTCCCACAAGACCTTTTTGCCAAGAGCCGGCAACTGGTCCAGGTTGGAGGTGAGGGTGATGAAGTGGTTGCCCGCGAGCTGCCCAAGTTTGCTGGCGAAGTGCACGCTGCCATACGCCAGCAAGATTTCGCACTCGCTGATCCCACCCGGGTAAAGAATCATCTGCCCGGGGGCCGGATAGCTGGTGTGGTTCTCCCACTTCAGGTCAAAGTGATTGTCCCCTAGCGGAATCCAGACGCCCTCGCCGCTCCAGCGCACGTGGATCAGCTTTTGTCGGTAAGGAAACAACTTGAGCATGGCGGCGCAGGTCTGCGGCGCCAAGCTTGTTTCGAGCCGGGCGTCGAAGACGAAGGGGCCTGCGGTAATTTTCAATTGGGGTTGCGGTGACTGTGTGCTCATGGCGATGGTCTGACGTGGTTCTCGCGTGGGGCACGCGCGGGAAGTGAAAGAAGCGGGGCCGGAGTCAAGCCACTTTGGGGCGGGCCAACTCGGGCTTGCCGCAGGCCAGGAACTGCCCCTGGCCGGCGCTGGCGAGCAGCTTGCCGCCATCAATCACGACCTGACCACGCGAGAGGACGGTGACGGGCCAACCATCCACCACCATGCCCTCGTAGGGCGTGTAGTCCACGTTGTGGTGAAGCTTGTCGCTGCGAATGACGCGGCGCTGGTCAGGGTCAAACACCACCACATCGGCGTCGCTGCCAACGGCAATGGCGCCCTTGCGGGGATGCAGGCCATACATCTTGGCCGGGTTTGTCGATACCAGTTCGACAAACTTGTTCAAGCTGATACGGCCCTTCTTGACCCCCTCAGAGAACAAGATGGGCAGGCGCGTCTCGATGCCCGGTACACCGTTGGGAATCCAGTTGAAAGGAGTGGTCTCGCCCTTGAGCATTTTTCCCGTCTCGGACTGGTAGCGAAACGGCGCGTGGTCAGAGGAAAAGATATGGAACAAGCCGCTATCCAAGCCGTCCCAAATAACGGACTGGTTGGCCTTGCTGCGGGGGGGTGGGCTGCAAATGCACTTGGCGCCCTCGAAGCCGGGCTTGGCCAGGTCGTCCTCGGTGAGCACGATGTACTGGGGGCAGGTCTCGGCGTAGATCCGCATGCCGCGGCCTTGTGCCCAATGAATCTGCTCCACAGCCTCACTGCCTGACACATGGACGATCAAGATGGGAACGTCGGCGAGCTCAGCAAAGGTGATGGCACGGTGGGTGGCTTCACGCTCCACCAGCATCGGCCTGGCAGAAGCGTGGTAGCGGGGCTCCGTCTTTCCCTGCTCAAGCAAGGTGTCGGTGAGCCAGGCGATGAGGTCGGAGTTTTCGGCGTGAATCATGGCCATCGCGCCATGCTGGCGGGCCACCGAAAGAAGTTGCACGACCTGCTTGTCGTTCAACTTCATGTCGTCGTAGGTCATGTAGATCTTGAACGAGGTGTAGCCCTCGCCGATCAAGCGCGGCAAATCCACCTTGAGGAGCGCCTCCGTGGGGTCGCTCACAATCAAATGAAAGGCGTAGTCGATGACCGCCTTGCCCTGTGCACGGCGGTGGTAATCGTCCACCGCGGCCTGCATGGGCATGCCGCGGAACTGGCAGGCAAAGGGAATGACGGTCGTGGTGCCCCCGAAAGCCGCCGCTACCGTGCCCGTGTAGAAATCATCGGCACACTGGGAGCCATCGCCGGTGGGCTGGTCCAGGTGGCAATGGCCGTCCACGCCCCCCGGCAATACCAAGTGGCCACGGGCGTTGATGGTTCTCTCGCCATCGGGCAAGTTCCGGGCGATTGCCTGAATCTTGCCTTCGCTAATGCCGACATCAGCCTCGAAAGTGTCGGAGGCGGTGACGACGGTGCCACCGCGGATCACAGTGTTAAAACGGGTCATCCGAAGTCCTGGTTGCGTGGCGCCAGATAGGCCTGGCTTTCAATCTCGCGACGCGCGTCGTTTTGCAGGTTTTGCAGGTGGCGCCGCATGGCGGCCTGGGCCGACTTGACGTCGCGCTGCATCACCGCGTCCATGATTTCAATATGCTCGACATCGCTTTCTGCCTGTCGGTGAAACGGCGAAGAAATTCGAAACAAGCGAGCCACCACCCGCTCGCGCTGAATGGCGCGGGCCAGTGCCTGGTTTTGGGCCGTGGTGGCGAAGAAAGAGTGAAAGCGGTTATCAAACTGCCAATGCGCCAGGTCATCTTGCGAGGCGGCAGGCAAGGCTTTCAACTCGTCATCGAGCGTCTTCAAGTCGGCGTCGCGCGCCACGGCAATGGCACGCTCGATGGCGTGGCACTCCAGCACCTCACGTACTTCCATGCACTCGAAAAATTCACGGATCGATACCGAGCGAACGCGAAAAACACCCTCGGCTGTCTTTTCTAGCAAGCCCTCACCCGCCAAGCGGACCAGGGCCTCGCGCATGGGTGTCCGCGAAACATTCAGCTCGGTGGCCAGGCGCGCCTCAGACAGGCCGGTTCCGCCCAGAACATGCCGCCCCAGAATCAGAGAGCGAAGGTGTGAATACGCCTGCTCGGCGAGGTTGGGACTGCCATCCGCACGCTGCGGAAATTTGCCAGCTGGCCGAGGCTTGAGACCCAGATCAATCGAGTGCAGCGCCAGTCCCATGGCTTGTGCCTTTCAGTGCCCTTCGGTGACCGAGATCTGTTTGTAGGCCCGCCCGTAACGCGCTTCAATGCGACGCTGAATGACGTCCCACACCGAGGTGAGAAGCAGATAGTAAATGGCCGCCACCGAAAACAGCTCCAGGACGAGAAACTTCTCCTGAATCAGGATCTGCGTTTTGCGAAGCAGTTCTTCCATCGAGATCACCGAGGTGATCGAGGTGGTTTTAAGCAATCCGTTGATGCTGTTTCCGAGCGCCGGGATGATGATCCGAATCGCTTGGGGCAAGACCACGTACATCATGGTCTGTGCCGAATTCAGCCCCAAGGCTCGGGAGGCGCTGCTCTGGCCCGCCGCCACACCCAGGATGCCGCCGCGGATGATTTCCGCCAGGTAAGCGGCCTCATTGAGAACCAGCCCAAGCAAGGCCGACTCGACGACAGAGAATTTGATACCCAGCTGGGGCAGGCCGGTGTAGATGATGATCAACTGGACCAGCAACGGCGTACCGCGAAAAATCCAGATATAGCCCTTGGCCAGCAGAACCAGCCACTTGTAGCTCGAAAGGCGCATGAGGGACAGCAAGCACCCCACCACCAGTCCGCCGATGATGGCGGCCACCGTCAATCCCAGGGTGACAGCGGCCCCCTGCAAGAGATAGGGGTTGACCAGGTATTCAAAAAAGCCACCCCAATCCCAAGCCTTCATGGCGAATCCTTCAGCATGCGGCGCGTCCGGCGCAGGCGGTCAAGCGACGGCCTGCACCGAACACTGTTCACTCTTACTTACTCGGCCCGTTGATCTTGATCGGGTCCTTGTTGGCGAGGAGGCCGTACTCGGCCATCAGCTTGCCGTAGGTGCCGTCTTTCTGCATGTCGTTGAAGACGCCTACGACGGCATTGGCCAGTGCTGAGCTCTTCATGGCCAGGGCCACCGGCGTCGGGAAAAGGCCGCTGATGGCGCGGTCGAATTCACCGCGCTTGGCGTACTCGGCTCCGGTCGAGTCGATGGTCACACTCGCCTCAGTCTGACCTGCGCGCAGTGCTTGGTAGGCCGTGGCGAAGTTGTCGAAGGTGCGGATGTTGATGCCCTTGAGACCTTTAGCCCGAAGCATTTCATCGAGCTCCTTGAGTTTGCGCTCTTCGAAGCCTCCGAGCTCAACGCCCACCGTGCGGCCGGCGAGGTCTTCGGGCTTGCTGATCTTCAGCGGGTTACCTTTGGCCACGGAAATGCTCACCGCCTGAGCCTCGTACTGAATCATCTGCATCAGCTTGGCACGCTCCTCGGTCCAGAAGATGCCGGTATTGATCACGTCCCAGCGGCCGGACTGCAGACCCGGCACCATGGCAGAGAACTCGATCTTGATGTACTCGGGCTTGAGGCACAGGCGCTTGGCGATTTCGTCGCCGAGGGTAATGCGCATGCCCTTGAGCACGCCGGCGCTGTCGACGAATTGCATCGGGGGCAGTGTCGGGTTGGTGGACATCACCAGCGTGCCCGGCTTGACGAGCTCTGATGCAGGCACCTTGGGTGTGCAGTTTTGTGCAGCAGCCAGGCCGGCAACGGCCATGGATCCGATCAGGATCAGGGAGGCACGAAGACCGAATCCGAAAACGCTCTTTCTCATCGCAGGGCTCCTTTGGTAGAACAAAAATTGACTGTCACAGAGGGGGGATCGAGTTTTTGAGCTGCAGCGCATCGAGCATCGCGTGCAGCGCCAAGGTGTCGGCAGCGGGCAAGGGCAGACGCGGTGCGCGCGGAGTGCCCACCGGCAAGCCCATGTAGTCAAGGGCGACTTTGCTAGCCGACACGTAACGGTGCCCGCCCACCATCTTGACCAGGGGCAGGATGCGCTTGTACAGAGCCAGCGCACCTGGCTGGTCTTTGTGGTCGGCAACCAGTTCGAACAGGCGGGCGGAGTCGCGAGGCAGGAAGTTAGAGCACACGGCCACCCAGCCCTGCGCGCCGAGCCAGAAGGACTCGTAGCCCAGGATGCCGGCAAACACCGTCATCTTGTCGCCGCACAGCTCAATGATGTCGCGCACACGAGTCACTTCGAGGGTCGACTCCTTGATATAGCGCACGTTGTCAATTTGCGCGAGGCGCGCGACGATGTCGGGGGTGAGGTCCACATTGGCCGTCGCCGGGTTGTTGTAGACCATGATGGGCATGCTGACCGCCTCACCGATTTTTCGGTAGTGCTCGAACAGCTCGTCGGGCGTGGGCGTGCTGTAGTAAGGCGGGATCACCATCACGCCGTCGGCGCCCATGCTTTCGGCCAGCCGGGCCTTCATCACGGCGTCGTCGGTCCACTCGGCGCCCGTGCCAATGAGCACCGGCACCCGGCCCGCCGCTTGCTTGACGCACACCTCGATCACTTGCTCTTGCTCGGGCATCGTCATCGACAAGAACTCGCCCGTGCTCCCCAGCGGAATCAGGCCATGTATGCCCTGCTCAATTTGCCAATCGACCAGGCGGCGCAGCGCGGGGACGTCAACCGAACGGCCGTCCGCTGTGAATGGGGTCACGAGCACGGTGAAAGTGCCGCGCCAGTTCTTGCCTGTGTTTTTTGTCGGACTCATGGGGGGACTCTGGGTCGAGGGCTTTGACGAGTTTTTGACCGGGGTCTGACGTAAATATACAGTCAGTATACTGATCGTGCAACGACCGTATTTCTGGAAATCACGAACCTTCGCGAACCTCTTTCATGCGGATCCAACAAGCCGGCGCCCGACCTGCCGACCACCCAGTCGAAATCTCCTTCGATGGACGCCGCCTGTCCGCCCTGGCCGGCGAAACCATCGCCGCCACCCTGCACGCCCATGGCATTCAAACGCTCCGCAGCACCCGCAAGCAAGAACCGCGCGGGCTCTACTGCGGCATGGGCGCTTGCTTTGACTGCGTGGTCACCGTGGACGGTCGCTCGGGGGTGCGCGCCTGCCTGGAGAAGGTGCAAGACGGCCAGGTGGTGCGCTCTCAGATGCCCGCGGCAACGGCGCAGGACCCACTGGCCCCTCTGACTGCGCTGCCCACAGGGGCCGAACCCCGAGCCGAAACGGTCGACGTGCTGGTGGTCGGCGCCGGCCCGGCGGGCCTCGCGGCCGCGGTCAGCGCCGCCCGCGCGGGCGCCCAGGTGGTGGTGCTCGACGAGCGGCCGCAAAGCGGTGGGCAGTATTTCAAGCCGCTTGCCCCCTCCCACGTGGTCGCCCAACCCACCGACAAGCAATTTGCACAAGGGTTGGCGCTCACCGAATCCGCACTGAAGTTGGGCGTTCGCATCGTGCAGGAGGCCACTGTTTGGGGCGCCGACACGCCGCAGGAAGTGATTGCCATGGTGGACGGCGCCGAGACGGTGTTCCGACCGGGCCAGCTCATTTTGGCGACCGGCGCCTACGAGCGCCCGGTTCCTTTCGACAACTGGACGCTGCCCGGGGTGATGACCACCGGCGCCGCCCAGACCCTGGTGCGCGCCTATAAGGTCTCGCCTGGCCAGAAGGTGGTCATCGCCGGCAACGGGCCCCTGAACCTACAACTGGCGGTGGAAATGGTCCGCGCCGGGGTGACGGTGGAGGCGGTGCTGGAGTCCGCTCCCGCACCGTCAGCCTCTCAGTGGCGCGCCCTTTTCAAGGCCTGGCGCTGCGCGCCCGACCTGATGGCGCAGGGCCTGGGCTACATCGCCGAACTGCGTGCGCACGGCGTGTCTGTGCGCTGGGGCCAAGCGGTGGTGCAGGCAAAAGGGACCGATCGACTGCAAGCAGTGGTCTATGCGCCCGTGGATGGCGCCGGCGCGCCTGACCTGCAGCGGGCCACCACGCTCGAGGCCGACAACCTGTGCCTGGGCTATGGCTTCATTCCGTCGACCGAGTTGGCGCGCGCCCTGGGTTGCGATCACCGCTTTGTCGACCGTCATATCGGCTACCTGGAGACGGCCACCACGCGCGAAGGTCGCACCAGCCTCCCAGACGTGTTTGCCATCGGCGACGGCAGCTCCCTGGGTGGCGCGCGCGTGGCCTTGGCGCGCGGCACGCTGGCGGGGGCAGCCGCCGCGAGCGCGCTGGGCAAGCAGGTCGACGAAGCCGTGGTGCAAGAGGCGAGTGCAGCGCTCAATCGGTCGCTGCAGTTCCAGGAAGCGCTCTGGACTCTGTTCCAAGCGCCGCCCGTGCACCTGCAAGGCTTGCCCGACTCGACCGTGGCCTGCCGGTGCGAAGAGGTGAGCCTCGGGCAATTGCGCGGCGCGATCGCCCAAGGCTTTGACAGCCTGGGCCCCCTCAAGCGAATGACGCGCCTGGGCATGGGCCGCTGCCAGGGACGCTACTGCGCCTGCACCGCCGCCAAGCTGCTGCACGAAGTGAACGGCAAGCCCCGGGAGCCCGAGCAGCTGTTCGCGCCGCGCCTGCCCGCCAAGCCAGTACCCGCCGGCTGCATGGCTTTTGAAAAGCCTGAGTGGGGAGGCCATAAGCGATCCATCACTCCGAACATCGCGCGTCCCACCGACACAGAACCCCTGCCGCCGCAGCAGGCCGAGGTGCTGGTGATCGGCGGCGGCGTCATGGGCGCCTGCCTGGCCTACTACCTGGCGCGAGAGGGCCGCGACGTGCTGGTGGTCGAGCGCGACGAAGCCAATATGCAGGCCTCCGGCGCCAACGCGGGCAGCCTGCATGTGCAGCTGCTCTCGTTTGACTTCGGGGCGAAGGCCGAGGCCGGCGGCGGGCCCGCGGCACAAACCCTGCCCCTGGGCCCCGCCTCCGTTGAGCTGTGGCGACAGCTCGAAGCGGACACGGGCGGTGACTTTGAAATCTCCACCACCGGCGGCCTCATGGTCGCCGACACGCCAGCGGGCATGGCTTTTCTGCAGGCCAAGGCGGCACTCGAGCGCCAGTTCGGGATCGAGAATGAAATCATCGACGCAGCCACGCTGCGCACCCTGGCGCCGGCGATTTCCCACGAGATGCTGGGCGCCGAATACGCCCCGCAAGAAGGGAAGATCAACCCGCTCAAGGCGACCTACGGAGTGTTGAAGGCGGCGCAGGCGTCGGGGGCGCGGTTCACCCGTGGCGCCAGCGTGGAGCGCATTGAAAGGGCAGGCCCGCGCTGGCGCGTCATGACCTCGCGCGGCGTCATCGAGGCGGGCACAGTCATCAACGCCGCGGGCCCCTGGAGCCGAGAGATCGCCGCCATGGTGGGGGTGGACGTGCCCGTTCACAGCGCGCCCCTGCAGATGATCGTCACGGAGACCGCGCCTTCGATGGTCAAGCAGTTGGTGGCGCACGCCGACCGACATCTGAGCCTCAAGCAGGCCGCGACGGGTGGCCTCATCGTGGGGGGCGGCTGGACCGCCGCCTACGACGAACGGCGCCGGTTCAACACCACCGTGCGCCACAGCGTCGAGGGCAATCTTTGGGTGGCCCAGCGCGTCGTGCCACAAATTCAGGGGTTGCGGGTGCTGCGCACTTGGGCGGCGATGAACATCAACATCGATGGCGCACCCATACTGGGCGAGGCGCCGGGCGTGCCTGGCTTTTATAACGCCGTCACCTCGAACGGCTACACGCTCTCGCCCGTGGTCGCTCGCATGACAGTCGACCTGCTGCTCGGGCGCACCACACCGTTTGACCCCATGCCATTCTCGCTGGCTCGCTTTTGAATCGACCTCAGGATCTGCTAATGATTGAAATCGTCAACATCAACAAGAATTTCGGTAGCTTCCAGGCGCTGAAGAATGTGTCGGCCAGTATCGCGCGCGGCGAAGTGGTGGTGGTCTGCGGCCCCTCCGGCTCGGGCAAATCAACTCTCATCAAGTGCGTCAACGGCCTGGAGAAAATCGACAGCGGCACCATCAGCATCAACGGCAAGACGCTCGGCGCCAAAGGAACGGACATGTCCCTGCTGCGTGCACAGGTCGGCATGGTGTTCCAGAACTTCGAGCTCTTTCCGCACCTGACCATTCTTCAAAACCTCACCTTGGCGCAACGTAAGGTGCTCAAACGCTCGGAAGACGAGGCCGTTGCCAAAGGCGAAAAGCTGCTCGACCGGGTGGGCCTGCAAGCGCACACGCACAAATACCCCGCCCAGCTCTCGGGCGGGCAGCAGCAACGCGTGGCCATTGCCCGGGCGCTGGCGATGGACCCGATTGCCATGCTGTTCGACGAGCCCACCTCCGCGCTCGACCCCGAGATGATTCAGGAGGTGCTGGAGGTGATGGTCGCCCTGGCAAGCGAGGGCATGACGATGGTGTGTGTCACCCACGAAATGGGCTTTGCCAGGCAGGTGGCAGACCGGGTGATCTTCATGGACGAGGGCCAGATCGTCGAAGATTGCTCAAAGGACGACTTCTTCTCCACCACCCGCTCTGCGCGCGCGCAGCAGTTTCTCTCCAAGATCCTCAAACACTGAGCGCCGGGCGGCGCTTTGGCGTCAGTTCCAAGAGCCACCATGCAGGCTCCAACTCCTTGAAATTGCGGGCGAATTCGACCGGCGTCATGTCGTTGAATGAACTGTGAGAGCGACTCTCGCTGCCACAAAGGCCCGCTGTGCTCCCGTAGCGGACTTTTTGCTTGCCCATCGCCGGGCCGTGCAAGGAATTGGCCTGCGCCAAGCCTGCCCCTGAAAATCCGCTAATCGGAATATTTCACCGTTTAACAGAACGCTGTAGGATGTTTCCGGATCCGAATTCGTTTCCCCTAGGAGCTCCAACCATGAACATCAACCGGAGAAATCTCGCGGCGCTCGCCGCGGGTGCGTTGTGCGGCCCTGTATGGTCACAGGGGGCTTATCCCTCGCGCGCCATCAAAATGATCAACCCGTTTCCACCCGGTTCTCCGGTGGATCTGGTCGGGCGCCTGGTGGCGCAAAAGCTGCAGGAGACCTGGGGCCAGCCGGTGGTGGTCGAGAGCCGGGCCGGCGCCGGGGGCGCGGTCGGCGCAGAAGCGGTGGCCCGCGCGCCCGCCGATGGCTACACCCTGCTGGTCACCTCTGCGTCCACCCACGTGATCGCGCCGGCACTGCGCAAGCAAATGCCTTATGACGCGCAGAAAGATTTCGCGCCGCTGGCGCTGGCAGCCTATGGCCCGACCGCGGTGGTGGTACACCCCTCGGTGCCAGTGCAGTCTCTGTCGCAGTTGGTGGCCTACGCCAAGGCCAACCCCGGCAAAGTGGCCTACGCCTCATCGGGCTTGGGCACCATCTTGCATTTGAGCGGTGAGCTTTTTGCCTATCGCACAGGGGTCGAACTTTTGCATGTGCCCTACAAAGGCGCTGTGCCCGCCGCCACCGACTTGCTGTCGGGCCAGGTGCAGCTGATGTTCGACTCCATCTCCAACGCAGCGCCCCAGGTCAAGGCCGGCAAACTGCGGGCCCTGGCGGTGCTCACGCCGCAGCGCACGCCGCTCATGCCCGATGTGCCCACCGGCCAGGAGGCCGGCTTCGACGGACTGGACTTCCCCGCCTGGATTGGCTTTTACGCCCCGGCCGGCACGCCGCGCGAGGTGGTCATGCAGATCAACCGCGCCTTGCAAAGCGTGATGGGCCAAGCCGAGATCCGCGATCGCTTTATGCAAGGTGGCCTGATCCCCGCCATGGTGGTCGATTCCGATTTCGGCCGCCTGGTGGGCGAGCAGCAAAAAATCGTGGCCGACCTCGTCCGAGCCGCCCGTATTCCGCAACAGTAAAGGTGTGACGCATGACCCGCATTGATCGACGCGATGCCCTGATCGCCCTGGGCGCCTCCCTCGTTCCCCTGGCTGGCATGGCCCAGGCAGATTTCCCCAACCGAAACGTGCGTCTGGTGGTGCCCTTCCCGCCTGGCGGCGGCACCGACGTACTGGCGCGGATGCTGGGAGAGCGCCTGCGCCCTGTGCTCAATCAAACCATCGTCATCGACAACCGCCCGGGTGCCACCGGCAATATCGGCAACGACCATGTCGCCAAGTCTGCGGCCGATGGCTACACCCTGCTGATGCAGGGAACGATCATCGGGATGTTTCCGCACATCTTCCAGAAGCTGACCTATGACCCGCTCAAGGACCTGCAAGCCGTCGGAGCCGTGGCGGAGTCGGCCAATGTGATCGTGGTCCATCCGGCCAGCCCCCTGCAAACACTCGACGACTTCGTGCGCAAGGCCAAAGAACGGCCGGACAAGCCCTTGAACTACGGGACCGCAGGCGTAGGGTCGCCCCAGCACCTGGCCATGGAGCAGATGGCCCGGATTGCCGGCGTCAAGTTACAGCACATCAACTACAAGGGCACCGCCCCCGCGGTGAATGACCTGCTGGCCAACCAGACTGACCTGGGGGCCTACAGCCTGAGCTCCATGTTGCCACTGCTGCAAGGCAACAAGCTGCGCGCGCTGGCGGTGATGACCGAAAAGCGCACCGCACTGCTACCCAATGTGCCCAGCGTCGCCGAGCTCGGTTATCGCGGCGTCGATTCCAGTATTCGCTTCGCGCTGTTCGTGCCGGCGGCGACGCCGGCCGATGTGGTGGCCAAGCTTGCGGCCGCCAACACGCGCGCCCTGGCCGATGCGTCGCTGCGCGAGGCCTTCCAGAAGGCCGGCTACGACATTGTGTCGGCCACCGGGCCGCAGGTCGCCGCCATGGTGCAGCGTGAGTACGCCGTCTGGGGGCCCATCGTCCGCGACCTGGGACTGCAGCCCGAATGAGCTCATTGTCTCGGTCCCTGGCCGAGCGCTGCGCCAGCCGATGGCACGAGGGCTACACCGCCGGCGAAGCCGATGCGCTAAAGGGCATCGTGCGCACCGCCATCATCGATACCGTGGCCTGCATCCTGGCCGGGCGCGATGATCCGGCCACGGTCAAAGTATTGCAGTGGGCAACGCGTGACCCTGCACCATCGGGTCCATCGCGCCTCCTTTTTGGCGCGCACCGGGCGCCGGCCCCTCAGGCTGCGCTCGTCAATGGCGTGGCAGGCCACGCGCTGGACTATGACGACGTAGGCCTGGCAGGACACCCGAGCGTGGTGCTGGTGCCGGCCTTGATCGCCGAGCACGAGCGCACGGGTTTGTCTGGCGCGGACCTGTGCGAGGCCTATGCCAAGGGCTATGCGGTCTGGGGGGATCTGCAGCGACGCATGAAGTGCAGCATGCACGCGCGCGGCTGGCATCCCACCGCGATTTTTGGCACGCTGGCCGTGGCAGCGGCGATAGCCAGCGCACGCCGCTTGAACCCCACGCAGACGGCCCATGCCCTGGGCATCGCAGCCAGCCTGGCCAGCGGTGTGGTGGCTAACTTTGGCTCCATGACCAAGCCCTTGCACATTGGCCGGGCGGCGGAGGCGGGGATGGTCGCCGTCGACTTTGCCGAGTTGGGCATGGACGCGTCAGCCGATGCTCTCGATGGCCGGGCCGGTCTGCTGGCAGCGCTGGTGGGCCCGCAGGATGTCGACCTGCAATCGCCACCCGAGGCAGGGTTTGAAGCCACGCTGCTGCGCCTACGCCCCGGCATCAAGAAATATCCGGTCTGCTACGCCGCACACCGCGTGGCCGACGGCGTGCTGGACCTGCGCCACGCACACGGCCTGCAGATCGCAGACATCGCGTCGGTTGATGCGACGATCAGCGCCACCACCGCCGGAGTCTTGCGTCACCACAGGCCGGTCAGCTTGGCTGAAGCCCGCTTCAGCCTTGAATTCGTGGTGGCCACCGCACTGGTACACGGGCACCTCGGGCTGCGCGAAGTGTCGCAGGCGGCAATGGTCGACCCACGGGTGACCGCCCTCATGCCGCGCGTGCACACCCACACCACGGACACGAGCTGTCCGCTCGAGCCCTCGTTTGCCTTGAACGACGAAGTGACCGTGCAACTCAAAGACGGCCGGACGCTCTCCAGCGGCCCCATCCGCTTCGCACGAGGCCACGCCGAGCTTCCCCTGAACGATGCGCAGCTGCGAGAGAAGCTCTTTGGGTGCGTGCCCGAGCAGGAAACGGCGCTGGCCGAGCAGCTACTCGACTGGGTGGACGCGGCCCTGGCCTGAACCCTAGCGGCGCACACCCTTCAAGGGGGCGGCCCAGGCGGGCGTGCTGGCGTCACCGAGCCAGCCGAGCGCGGTGCTGAACTGCTCGGCTTGCTGCAACAGGGTGCGCGCGAGGCGGGCCTCGGTGGTAGCCTGAAAACGTGCCTCGGGAATGGTCAGGCACAGCGCCGCCACCGCGCCATGTCGATCAAACACTGGCGCGGCCATGCCGACAGCGCCCGGGATTTTCTGGCCCCGGGTGAGTGCATAGCCTTGCTGGCGAATCGCAGCCAACTCACGCTCCACCTGCACGGGCTTGACCGCCTTGCGCGCGTCGGCCGGCGAGGGCCCCTCGGCCGCAATGATGTCCCGGCGAACTTCATCCGGCAGGAAGGCCAGGATGCCGCGCCCGGTCGCGCCCCACACCAGCGAACTGGGCTGATAAAGCGCTGCCTCGTAACGCAGGGGATGGCTACCGTAGATCACCTTGGTGACCATCGCGTGGCGGGTGCGCGCCACATAAACGGACAGCACGCAGGTCTCGTCGCACGCATCAACAACGCCTTGCATGAATTTGCGGGCCACCGTCACCAGGTCGGTACGCGAAGCCACCAGGCCTCCGACGCGCAGGAACTCGAGGCCGGCCCGATAAGTACGGGGCGTTTGCCCGCGCTCGACAAAACCTTCGGCCATGAGCAGGTGCAAGAGGCGGTGGATGGTCGAGGCGGGGAGCTTCATCCGCTCGGCAACTTCACTCAGACTCGCATCGCCCTCGGTTTCGGCGAGGACACGCAGCAAGAGGGCGATGCGGGCCACGGTTCCCGAGGATGTCGTGCTATCAGTGGATCGGTTCGTCGTCATGGATTACGCGCGTTGACAGCTATATTTTGTGACGGATAATATTCCTTCAATCAGAACATAATTCCGTTTAACGAAAAATGCAAGAGGACATTATCGGTTTTGTCGGCTTAGGGCAAATGGGCGCAGCGATCGCACAGCGCCTTCTGGCCGCAGGTCACAAACTGATGGTGTACGACCTGAATCCGCAGGCCGTCCGTCCGCTGGAGCAAGCCGGTGCGCAGGTGGCGCCCGACCTGGCCACCCTCGCGCGCACGACACCGGTGGTGTTCATGTCGCTGCCCTCTGTCGAGGCCACACACACCGTTGTCGGGGCGCTCCAAGGCGGGCAATGCCTCAAGGTGGTGGTGGAGACTTCCACTGTCGGGCCCGCGGCCGTGCGGTCAGTGGCTGCGCTTTTGGCTTCACAGGGGGTGGAATTGGTCGACGCCCCCGTCAGCGGCGGCCCGCGTGGGGCGGCAGCGGGCACGCTGTCGGTGATGCACGCGGCAAGCCCCAGCGCCATGGCCCGTGTGCTGCCCCTGCTCGAGACGATTGCCGGCAAGCGTTTTGATGTCGGTGCGGTGCCAGGCCTGGCCCAGGTGTGCAAGCTGGTGAACAACGCGATTTCCGCGGCCGGCATGGTTGCTGCCTGCGAGGCCACGGTGGTGGGCATCAAGGCCGGTCTGGATGCCGACACCTTGCTGGCGGCCATCAACGCCGGCTCGGGCCGCAATGCTGCAACGATCGACAAGTTTCCGGCCGCCATCCTGCCGGGCAGCTTCGACTACGGCGGTCCCATGGGCCTGATGCTCAAGGACCTGTCGCTGTACCTGCAAGAAGCCTCAGCCGCCGGCGTACCGCAATCGGTGGTGCCTGCGGCCTTGGCCGCCTGGCAGACGGCCGTGGACCGCAGCGGCTTTGACGCCGACTACAGCCGTGTCATTTGTCATCTGGAGGCCGATGCCGGCGTGCAGGTGCGCTCTGGCGCGTCGCGCCGCTGAAAGGTAAAGATGGATTACGGAATCAAAGGCAAGGTGGCGCTCGTCACCGGCGCAGCCGGCGGCATCGGCTCGGCCACCGCGCGGCTCTTCGCGCAAGCGGGCGTGCAGGTCGCGCTGTTTGACCGCGATGCTGAAGGCGCGCAACGCGTCGCCCAGCAGATCGCCGATGAGGGCGGGCACACGATCTCGGGCGGATTTGATGTGCGTGACTACGACGCCTTTGCGGCCGCCATCGAGAAAACCCAGGCGGCCTTCGGCGGTGTCGACTTCATCGTCAACGTGGCTGGCGGCGGATCGCGTCAGACCCTGGCCACGATGACGCCGGCGGATTGGCATGCCATCGTCGACCTGAACCTCACCGGCCCCTTCCATTCGATCAAGGCCGGCGCGTCAGCGCTGCGCGCACGCGGCGGCGGTGCCATCGTCACCGTGGCTTCGCTGGCCGGCCTGCGCATGTCGATGAACAATGGTGTGAGCTACACCTCCTCCAAAGCCGGCGTGCTGGGGCTCACGCGCCACGCGGCCTTTGAGCTTGCGCCCGACAACATCCGCGTCAATGCGGTGCTGCCGGGCCCGGTTCTCACGCCGCAAATGAAGGCCAAGATATCGCAAGAGACCCTCGAGCGCGTGCCGCGTGAAGTGCCCTTGGGCCGCTGGGTCCAGCCCGAGGAAGTGGCCGCCCCGATCCTGTTTTTCTGCTCCCCCATGTCCAGTGCCTGCACCGGAACCCACGTCATCATCGACTGTGGTCTGCACGTGGGCGCCACCAGTTCGCGCGAAGAATACAACCGCACGCGGGACCTGCCCGGCCTGTCGGCACCCAAATAACCCCCCTATTTTTCCCAGGAGTCACCATGTCCCAGAAGCTGATCGAAATCGCCAAGGTCTTCCAGACACCGCTGCGTCTGAACGCCAAAGCCGGCGACACGATCCTGATCATGACCGACACGCAGATGGACCCGCTGCTGTGGCAGGGCCTGGCGACTGCCGCCAACGGCCTGGACATGGAGCCTGTGGTGACCATCATGACGCCACGTGCGCACCATGCCGCCAACCCGGCATCGCCCGCCATGCAGGCAGCCCTCGACCCGAAGGTCGACCTGGTGATCTACCTCACCAGCACAGCGATGGCCCACGCCAAGATCACCGAAGACCTGGTAGACGCTGGCAAGAAGTTCATCCTCATGGAAGAACTCACGGTGGACATGCTCAAGCCGGGCGGTCCCGCCTGGGCCGACTACGAAGCCATGAACCGCCTGGGACTGAAGATCGCAGAGGTCTATTCCAAAGGCAAAACGGTCCGCGTAACCTGCCCGAACGGCACTGATTTGACGGTCGACATCACCGGCCGTCCGGGCCGCTCGATCGCCGGCATGCCGCTGGCACTGCACCCGGGCAAGGGCGGCGGCTGCGCCTTCCCGGATGGCGAGGCCCACGTCTGCCCGGTCGAGGGCACAGGTGAAGGGCGGGTGGTTTTTGACCTGACCGCGCACTCGGTGGGCGCCCTCAAGGAGCCCATGATCCTGACCGTCGAAAAAGGCATGGTCACGAAAATCGAGGGCGGCTACCAAGCCCAGATCTGGCGCCAACTGCTCGAGCGCGCAGGCGACATCGGCAGCTACAACTGCCCTGCCGAAGTATCGATCGGCCTGAACAAGAACGTGGTGCCCACCGGCTCCATGCGCACCGACAAAAAGATGTATGCCACCTCGCACATTGGTGTGGGCGACACCATCGTGCTGGGCGGCACTTGCCACGCCAAGCTGCGCTTGGAGGGCGTGATCCGCTACCCGGAGATTTCCGTGGACGGCCAGGTGCTGACACGCGCCGGTCGCATCCTGCTGGACGACTGATCATGAACACGCCGTCTGTCCCTCTGCCCACGCTGGGCTTCATCGGGCTGGGCAATATGGGTGGCCCGATGGCCGCCCGACTCGCGCAAGCGGGCTACCCGATCGTGGTGTTCGATATCGCGGCTGATGCGGTGCAGACCCTGGTGTCCAAGGGGGCACGCGCGGGCACCTCGGCGCGCGACGTGGGCGAGCAGGCGCAGATCGTGTTTTGCTGCCTGCCGCGGCCAGAGGTCAGCATCGCGGTGGCCGCGGAGCTGCGCGGTAGCAAGGCCTGCCGCGTTCTGGTGGAGATGTCCACCGTCGGGCGTAGCGCGCTGGCCCAGATCGCACAGGCCAGTGGCGATGACATTGAGCTGCTCGACTGCCCGATCAGCGGCGGGGTGGCCAAGGCGGTCCGCGGAGACTTGTCGGCCATCGTGGCCGGGCCCGAGACGCTGGTGGCGCGCGTGCGACCTTGCCTCGAAGCGGTGGCCAGCCATATCTTCGTGGTGGGTCACCAAGCGGGTCAGGCCCAGGTGTGCAAGATTGCCAACAACGCCATTTCGATCGTCGGGCTGGTGGTGGCCTGCGAGGCTGTGGCCATGGGCCAGAAGGCCGGCCTGGATCCGGCAGCGATGATCGATGTGATCAACGCCAGCACCGGTCGCAATTCGGCCACGGTCGACAAATTCCCCCGCGCCATCCTGCCGCGCACCTTCGACTATGGCGGCCCGATGGAAATCGGCGGCAAGGACCTGCAGCTTTACCTGCAAGAGGCCATGGCCGAAGACACCCCGAGCTTTGCCGTGAGCAACGTGGCGCAGTTGTGGGCCCAGGCCGAGCGGCGTTTCGGTCCGCGCTCTGACATGACCATGATCTACCGGCTGATGGAGGAATTGGGCGGTATGGGGCAGGAGACGCACTGATGCCCGTCGTCCAGACCGCGCCGGATCTGCAGACCTGGTATCACATCGATGATTTCACCGACCCTTGGACGAAGGCGCCCTGGGTCGTGCTGATGCACGGCGTGGCCGAGAGCAGCGATGCCTGGTATGGCTGGATCCCGTACCTGGCCCGCCACTACCGGGTGCTGCGCTTTGACATGCGAGGCTTTGGCCGGTCGAGCGCCATGCCACGTCACTACCCCTGGAGGCTCGATCAGGTCGGCGACGATCTGCTGGCGCTGACGCAGGCCCTGGGCATCGACTCGTTTCACCTGGTAGCGGCCAAGGTGGGCGGCACGATGGCCTTGCAGTTCGCCAGCCGGCAACCGAAGCCGCTGCGGAGCCTGTCGGTGCTCGGCACGCCCGTGGTGGCAGCCAACCCCGACTATTCATCGCGCGAGATCGACGAGCATGGCGTCGGCCATTGGGTTCGGCGGACCATGAAAACCCGGCTGGGCACCGTGATGCCGGCCGAGGCCCAGGAATGGTGGGCACAGATGATGGAGAAAACCCCGGTCTCGACCCAGGCGGGCTTCATGGACCATCTTCAGCAGATCGATATCCGGCCGGTGCTGCCCCGAATTGCCTGCCCCACACTGGTGGTGATCACGGGTGACCCGAACAACGCAGCGCAAAACCTGACCGGGCTCGAGTCCACCCGGGCCTGGCAAAGCACCATCCCCCGTTCGGAACTGCTGGTCATTCCGAACGACTCTTTCCATGTGGCTGCCACCGCGCCAGACGAAGCCGCCGCCGCCACCCGCCGCTTCATCGACCGCCAGGAGGCGGCGCTGCGTGATGCGTGAAGACCCCACCCCCGCGCTGGCCGAGTTTGCCCAGGGCCTTGCGTGCTTGCCCCCGCAGACCCTGCAGCAGGCACGCCGCGCGTTCAGCAACTATGTCGGCTGCACGCTGGGGGCCAGCAAGGACCCGGCGTCCGTGCATGCGCTCGCAGTGGCCGACGAGTTCAGCGGTCGCCGAACAGCCACGGTTCACGGCCAGCAGGTACGGCTCGATCCCTTGCACGCCGCCTTGGTCAATTGCCTGCAATCGAGCATTCAGACCTTCGATGACACCCACCTGGCCAGTGTGATTCATCCCACCGGGCCGGTCGCTGCGGCGCTGGCGGCCCTGCTCGAACACGACACTCGCCTCCAGGTCGATGGCCAGGGGTTCTTGACCGCTCTGGGCATCGGCATCGAAGTGTCCTGCCGCGTGGCACTGGCGCTCACCAGTCCGCCCGCGCAACCCCACCTGGGTTTGTTCATGACGGGCATCGCCGGGGGCATCGGCGCTGCGGCCGCTTGCGCGCGCGTGCTGGGGCTCGATGTCCAGCGCACGCTATGGGCCATGGGCACCGCGGCTTCGCAGGCGGGTGGACTGCGCGCCACCCACACCACCATGGCCGCCGGTCTGGTGCCAGCCCTAAGTGCCCGGGCCGGCCTGGAATCGGCCCTGCTGGCACGCCAGGGGTTTGACGGCCCTGAGCGGGTACTGGAGCATCCCAACGGGGTGCTGGCCACACTCGCACCGGGTTCGAACAGCGCACTCATGTTGCAGGGCCTGGGGGTGAGCTTTGAACTCGACGAGCTGTCCTACAAGCCCTATCCCTGTGGGGTGGTGATCCATCCGGTCATCGACGGCTGCCTGGCGCTGCTGCCACAGTTATCGGGTGAATCGATTGACCGGGTGAGCCTGGAGGTTCACCCGCTGGTGCTCAAACTCACCGGGACCCGCCATCCGGCGCACGCACTGGCCTGCAATGCCAGCGTTTACCACTGGGCGGCGGCCGCTTTGACCTGTGGGCGCGCCGGCATCGCCGAAGCCAGCGAGACTGCCCTGCATCACCCCGACATCGCCGCCTTGCGCGATCGCATCCAGGCGCTGCCCCGGGAGGAACTGGCACGCGATGAGGCCCGCCTGCAAGTGCACCTGCGGTCGGGCCGTGTGCTGGCGATGCATGTCCCTCACGCACGCGGAAGTCGCGATCGGCCCCTGACCGACCCGGAGCTCCAGGCCAAGCTGCTCGCGATGGCGACACCGGTGCTCGGGGATCAACAAGCCCAACACCTGGCCAGCTTGTGCAACGCCCTGGCCGACGCCGGCCCGGGCTGGCAAGGCCCCCTCTTCGCTGCCACCGTTCCTGTCCATTCACCCTGAAAGGAAGTTCACATGTCACAGAACCCCCTGCGCTGGTCACGCCGCGCCCTCCTGGGCCTCCTCGCCGCAACCGCCCTGTCGACCGCACAGGCCCAGCAGTGGCCGGACCGCCCCGTGCGCTTCATCGTGCCCTTCGCGGCGGGCAGTGGCACGGACATCGTCGCGCGCCTGGTGGGACAGAAGCTATCCGAGGCCATCAAGCAGCCGGTCATCGTCGAGAACCGAGTCGGCGCCAGCGGGGCCATCGCGGCTGCCGCGGTGGCGCGCGCCACACCCGATGGCTACACGGTCTTCATCGCCACGCAGACCACGCAGGCCTCGAATGCGGGGATGTTCAAGAAGCTGCCCTACGAGCCAATCAAGGACTTCGAGCCGGTGACCATGCTGGGCACCATCCCCCTGATTCTGGTCGTCCACCCGGCTGTGCCGGCCAAAACCGTCGCCGAGTTGCAGGCGCACATGCGTGCCAACCCCGGCAAGCTGTCCATTGGCTATGGCACGGGTGGCGCGCAGGTGACCGCCGAGCTTTTCAAGACCCAGAGCAAGTCCGATGTCTTGCTGGTCCCGTACAAGAGCAACCCCTTGGCGCTCCAGGCGGTCATCGCTGGCGAGATCCAGATGATGGTGATTGACCCGGGTCCGTCCCTGCCCCTGATCGAGGCGGGTCGTGTCCGCGCCCTGGCCGTCACCACGGCCAAGCGCACCCCCATCGCGCCGCAGCTGCCCACCATGATCGAGGCGGGCATGGCCGGCTACGAGTTGTCGGCCTGGTACGCCGCACTGCTGCCCGCCGGCACGCCGGCTGCCGTACGCGACCGCCTCAATGCAGAACTGGTGAAGGTGATGGCCCTGCCGGAGGTGCGCCAGCAGCTGGGATCGGCGGGCATTGACGCCATGAGCAGCACACCGGCCCAGCTCGCCAGGTTCTTGGAAACCGAGCTTGAGCGTTGGTCGACGCATATCCGCAACGCCGGCATGATCCCCGAGTGACGCCAGGAGCTATCCATGTGTGACCACATTGCCCCGATTACACGCGCCTGGAAAGGCTGGCTACCCTTGCCCGAGCCCACCGGAGAGACCGGGGGCAACGGCCCGTGGACCGACCTGACCCACGTTCTGACCGAGAACCTCTCGCGGTCAACCGCCTTTCCCCAGCCGGTGTTTCGGCATCTCCTCAAGATGCCCGAGGGCAATGCCAACATCACCGAGATCCAGATGGTGGTTCACCATGGCACCCACGTCGATGCACCACGCCACTTCATGATCGACGGCCCCGCCTTTGACCAGATCCCGCTCGATCGCCTCTATGGCACCGCGGTGATCTGGCGCATCGAGAAGGAGCCGTTTGCCCCCATCACCGCCGACGACCTCAAGACCGCCAGACCGAAGCTCAAACGCGGCGACATGGTTTTGCTCGACACCGGCTGGGCCCAGTACGTCAACACAGAGAAGTACGAGGACCATCCCTTTTTGACCATCGATGCGGCCGACTGGCTGGTCAGCCACCAGGTCAAGCTGCTTGGCGTGGACTTCAGCACCCCTGACCTCACCGCGCACAAACGCCCGGCAGGTTTCACCTGGCCGGTCCATCAGATCCTGCTGTCGCAGGGTGTGCTGGTTGCCGAGCACCTCACCAACCTACGCTCGCTCGCCAACCAGCGGGTCGAAGCGATGTTTCTTGCGCTGCCCATCGCCGGTTCCGACGGCGCGCCGGCACGCGTTTTGGCCAGACCGCTGGTCGCTACATGAAAGAGAGCCTGTGATGAAACTATTCAATTCGCGTCGCCTCGCTGTGGTTACATTGGCCGCAACCCTCCTGGCCGCCGCCGGTAGCACCCTGGCCCAGTCCTGGCCGGATCGGCCGCTACGTCTGGTCGTGCCGCTTGCCGCAGGCAGCGGGGCCGACCTCGTGGCCCGCTTGTACGCCGAGCAGCTATCGACCGCTCTCGGGCAGCCCGTCGTGATCGACAACAAGCCTGGCGCATCGGGTGCGATTGGCTCCGAATTCGTAGCCCGGGCGCCAGCCGACGGCTACACCCTGCTGCTGGCAAGCGTATCGACCCATGGGTCTAACCCCGGGATGTTCAAGAAGCTGCCCTACGACCCGGTGCGCAACTTCGAAGCCGTGAGCCTGCTGGGGAGCTTTCCGCTGATCATCGTGAGCAATCCTGCACTAGGCGCCAACAGCGTCCAGGATCTGGTGGCCTATGCACGGGCCAACCCGGGCAAGATGACCTTCGCCTACGGCACCGGGTCCGCTCAAGTACTCGCCGAGTTGTTTCGCAAGATCGCCGGCACTGACGTCCTGCTGGTTCCCTACAAGAGCAACCCCCTGGCACTCAACGCTGTGGTCGCAGGCGAAAGCCACGCGATGGCGATCGACCCGGGGGCAGGCCTGCCTCTGATCGCCGCAGGCCGCGTGCGGGGCCACGCCGTGACCACGGCCGTTCGTTCGACCGTCGTCCCGAACCTGCCCACGATGGTCGAATCAGGCTACCCGGAGTACGAGCTGTATGCGTGGAATGCGCTGATGGCTCCTGCCGGCACGCCGGCGCCAATCCTCGAACGCTTGAGTCGCGAGATTCGCGCCATCGCCGCAAAACCGGAATTTCGTCAAAAGCTACGTACTGCCGGCATAGACGCTCAGGCCTCGACACCCGCCGAATTGCGCCGCTTCGTAGAGACCGAAATAGCCAAGTGGACGGGGCATATCAAAGCAGCAGGCATGGTTCCAGAGTGAGCTGAAGGAATCGGTTATCAGCACAGATTTGGGAACTATTTGATTTCGATGGCATTTTTCTTTTTGCCAACGATTGGCAAGTTGGTACCATCGCTCGACTGTTGACCTTCCCACCCCGACTCCCCCAAGGAAAAAAGCAATGAAGAAGTTCGAACGCACTGCGCTTGCCTGCGCGGCTCTGGCAACCTGTTTTCTGGCCGGCTGCGGCTCGTTTGGAGGCAAGTCGACCGCTGCCAAGTGGGGAGGCCCGGCCGAGGCCGAGCTCGACGCCTCCGGCAAACCCAGCCAGACTCGCTCGCAGGTGCTGGCCGAGAGTGGCTTGGGATACCTGCGCCAGGGGGACTTCGACAAAGCCCAGCAGGTTTTCAACACCGCGCTGAAGTTCGACATCAAGAGCGTGCCCCTGCATTTCTTCAACGCCTTGAACTATCAGCTCAAGCACGAACGGGGTGACCCGGAGAGCTTCAAACTGGCAGAAGC
>JACCDP011475186.1_pt1 | contig 28362 bp, 29 predicted proteins | sample 7445841 | NCBI WGS metagenome assembly JACCDP01 (sample SAMN15323441, study PRJNA562643) | freshwater metagenome | isolation source: river surface water | place: USA:Blue River Watershed | collected 2017-08-17 | reverse complement strand
GATTGCATTTAGATGATCGCTTGTGGTGCTTAGCTCACCTTGTGACAATCCCTCTCGCTCAAGTGCAGTTGCCAAATCGCTCTCAAAAGTGTGATTGAGCAATCTTTTTGCTAAACCAAATGCGAGGGTTGGCCCAGTAGCAAATCTTTTGACAACCTTGGCTAATTCAGATTGATAATCTTTTGCTGAAGTCAATGTAGTAACTAAGCCGAGTGAGTGGGCTTCAACTGCACTCACTGGTCGTGCACTAAAAACAATATCCTTTGCACGATAAAGACCAACTTGTCGGGCTAACCAAAAGGTGCCCGATAGATCAGGTATTAATCCTCTTTTACTAAATACTGAAGTAAATGTTGCATCATCTTGAGCCACAATATGATCACACGCCATCGCTAAACTAAAACCCGCTCCAGATGCGTGGCCTCGAACGCCTGCAATCACCGGCTTTGCTAGGTTTGCGATTCCTTCAATTATCACCGAGCCTTCACGTAACTTCATGGCGACGATTGATTTATCAACACCCATCTCTTTTACATCGCCGCCGGAGCAAAATGCCTTCTCGTCTCCTTGAATTACGACCGCACGAATCTTGGGATCTTGGGCAGTTTCAGTTATTGCTTTTAAAAGCAATCTGCGTAAATCATGGTTAATTGCATTTCGAGCCTCTGGTCGATTTAGCGTTAGCCAAAGAACTCCATCAGCTTCCTTAACCAGAAGTGCAGAGGATTCACTTTGGCTCATTTGAGACTCCAATTAGTGCTAGTAATTTGATCTAACGTTTGGAAGGATAGAGGAAATGTTCAGCCGATGAAAGGATCTGCGATGTCACCAATGCCACCAGTTGGGCCAAATGCGAAGTATTTCGAAGATTTCCATGTTGGCGATAAATTTGAAACTCAAGGTCGCACTTTTACTCCGGCTGATGGTCTTTTCTGGTCTATGTATTCCGGTGATATGAATCCGATGCACGTTGATGATGAGTTTGCGAAGAAATATGGAATCTATGGCGGTCTCTTCCCGCCTGGCCTTGCTGTGGTTGGAATTGCGTCGGGTTTAAATGAACGGCTTGGTTTATTCGCAGGTACTGGTTTAGCAATGACTAAGCAGAGCATTAATTATCGCAAGCCTGTTCTGCCTGGCGACACAATTCACAATGTTTTAACGGTGCTTTCCGTAACTCCCCATACGAAACGACCTGCCGGCACAGTCGAATTCGGTTATGAAATTACTAAGTCTGATGGCGTTGTCGCAATCGATGGGAGTTGGGAAATTTTCCTAGCTACGCGCGAATATAGCGTTGAATTATAAGCGCTACCAACGGGGACGATTCTTGGTTGGCCAAATCAAACCAAGCACAAATATCGGCACAATAAGCAGAGAGAGAAGCGTGTAATCAATCCCTAAAACATCGCTGAAGCCGCCAATAATCGCGGCTGCGATACTACCCATTACGAAGATTGTCATAATTGCAATTCCAAGTGCGATACCTCGAACATCTTCAGAAACAACTTGATTGATCCGAGTAACCATAGAAGGTTGCGCTAACCCGAACCCTAAGGTCACCATGTAAATAGATACCGCCATTACATATGGGTGGGCAAAGTGCGAGCCATAAAAGGCAATAAGAAGGGCTGTAATTGAGCAGAAAGCTGCAATTATTAAGGTTCGATTCGCACCAATCTTAATAATTAGGCGAGCCGAGTATTTAGCACTTAAGAATCCAATTAAACCGCTAGGTGCGACCACGATGCCTATTTCGATTGGTTGTAGTCCTTGGCTATGAAGATATATAGGCACAGCTACTAAGGTAGAAAACCATGCTGCTGGAATAGAAATAGTGGCAAAAGTGGCACGCATTGCTTCTTTATTTCGATAAACCGATTTAGGTAGGAATCCATTTGGATTGTGCTTTACCCAAATTAAGAGTGATGGGACCGTTAAAATTAGTAAAACGGTTCCGACAATTCTTACAGTGATGCCAGTTGACACTGATTGAATTACTGAGACTAAACCGGTTGCAACCCCCGTAAAAAGGAGAGATCCAATTAGATCAAATCTGGCAGGTGATTTCTTATGTGGAACTTGTCGCCAGATGATTGCTAACAGAATTGCATTACAGGCCGTAATTCCTATCGAGAGCCGCCAAGTTCCAAGATGTTCAAGTAGGCCACCAACAAGTGGCCCAATTCCTGCGCCAGCTGATGAGAGGCCAGTTACCAACGCTAAGCCGGTGGTTTTTAACTTAAAATCATTAAATGAAGTAACAATTGCTACTCCTAATACTGGAACTGCGGCGCCACCTAACCCTTGTAAAACTCGGCCCACCATTAAAATTCCAAAATTACTGGCAAATGCAGCAATAAGTGCACCTATAGACATAACGATAGTTCCGACAGTTAACGGCAACCTAAGCCCAACTACATCTGCAATTCTTCCGTAAGCAGCCATGGTTACTCCGTAAGCAAGAGAAAAACCACTGATTACCCAAACCGAAAGCGTGGTTGATATTTGAATATCAGCTGCCATATTTGGAAGAACTACAGCCGCACCAGCAGAGAGCAAAGAACAGAAGCCGGCCATTAGCCCAAGTACTACAGCAAAACTAATTCCAGGTTCCGCTGAAGTTGCTTGAGGGCTACTCATTAGCCCTTCTTTTCGTTCTCTAACCGATCGCGCAGTTCATGTTTCAAAATCTTGCCGCTGGTATTGGTTGGCAATGATTTCTCTATCCGAATTTCAGATGGAAGTTTGTAATTGGCAAGTTCTTTCTTGCAAACTTCCTTAATTTTCTCGGCGGAGATTGAATCGTCGCTTGCAATAACGAATGCAACAGGTGTCTGCCCCCAGCGTTCATGTGGCGCCGCAACAACAGCACAGAGGCTGACACCTGAGATTGAGAGAATTACTCGTTCTATTTCGCTTGGATATACATTCATTCCTCCACTAGAAATTAAGTCATTGCGACGGTCGATCATATAAATGTAACCATCTGGACTTATTCGCCCTAAATCGCCAGTGTTGTACCAACCATTTACGAATGACTTAGCTGTTGCTTCAGGATTGCCCCAATAACCGCGAGCTAAAGATCCAGAATGCCCAACCAATTGCCCAACTGATTCGCCATCGTGAGGTAATAAATTTCCATCTTCATCGATAACTTCGACGATTGCATCAGGTGCTGCAATACCAGTTGATTCAAAGATATCTGGGCGAGGATTTATGTAGTCGCTGGCTCGAGTAGCTGCAAGTAATCCACCAGAGTTCTCGGTCATTCCCCAACCCTCGACCAACCGTGGCCCGAGCGAGTTGACCAACATAGCCAGGTGCTCAGGCGGTGCTTTTGAAGATGAGTGTAGAACTGCATTAAGTGTTTCTACTTTCTTAGGCGCCTTATCGACTATGGCGCAGAAATCTACGATTGGTGGGCTTGGAATGATAGTGAAAGTTGCTTGGTGCTTCGCAATACTTTCAACTAATAATTCGGTATCCCATTCATCCATCAAAACTGTTGTCCCACCAACCCACATATGTGTCAAAACATGAGCTGGAATTCCAGCAGTAAATGAAAGCGAGAGACCAAAAACCTGAGTGCTCGCCATTGTGTATCGATTGGTAAGAGCATTGGTTTGTCCAAGTGTTTTTACTGATCGATGTGTGAGTTCTGCGCCTTTAGGAAAACCAGTAGTGCCGCTGGTGTATCCGATTACTAAAAGATCATCATCTTCGGGAGCGGGTGGCATTTGATTGACGCCTTTAATCAAGAAATTCTCAAAAGAAACTGAGCCTTTAACGTGAACTTTGCCAATAGTGATTGTTAGAAAATTGCCTGCTAAATTGAGTTCATCAACATATTCAGCAACTGTGTCGCAGAAAATTATGGCTTTTGAGCCAGAGTTTTCTAATTGATACTGCGCTTCAGCTGGCTTGTGGCGGATATTAATTTGAACAATTACTAAGCCAGCCTTTGCGCAAGCAATATATGCATCGATGTACTCGAGGGTATTAGTTAACCAAAGTGCTACTCGATCACCTTTTACTAGACCTTTTCCGAGTAGCGCATTTGCTAATCGGTTGCTTCGCTCATCGAGTTCGCCAAAAGTTCGTTTTGGCCCAGATGTTAATTCGATAGCAACTTTATTTGGCGTACGCAATGCACAAAACTGAAGTTGAGTTCCAATAGCTGCGATTCCGGCTCGGCTTGGAAGAAGTGGCAATTGATTCATTCAGTGACTCCAGTCAATTGGTTGCTATTTGCTAAATTAGCCAACCCAATTTTTTCAGAGTTCGCTAAATCTATTTTGCCTTTCGTGAGTCGCGCGTGAGAATCGCGGCACAAACTAGGTCCGATATTTCGTCCGCAGTTTGTTCTGCCTTCGCGCCATCTTGAGCTTGTAAGAAGATATGAATTCCATTTACTGCAGTTAGTAAAAAGTATGTTGCGATCCGAATATCCAAGTCGGGGCGCGTTAGTCCTGCTTTGTAAACATCCTCGATTAGAGAGCGAACATACGCACGAAAATCTCGCTGCTGAACCTTTACTGTCTCTCGATCTTTTCCAGTTAAGTGTCGATGTTCTCGGAAATAGATGCTTGCTCGTTCCTGATTGACCACGTAAAAAATCGCCAGACTGCGTACGAATTCGCGCAACCGGCTCTCCGGATCTAACTTCTGACCATCGACAGTAGCAATAATTGTGTTTGCTTGTTCGTGCGCTTCCTGAAACATGCGATAAAGAAGTGATTCCTTGGAAGAGATGTAATGGTAGAGACTTCCCTTCATTAGGCCAACTGCATCGGCCACTTCTTGAAGTGATGCTCCGACATAACCCTTTTCGGCAAAGATATGGATCGCGGCTTCCAGAATGTCCTGATCGCGATTGGCGCCATTGGCTACTTTCTCGCTCTTCTCTGCTTTGGCAATTTTCTTTACCAAGTGAAGCCCCTATCACGACTGGAAATATTGTCGTTAGGGTACCAGCGGGTTTAGTTGAAACAAGTGTCATTTGCTCGGCTCGATTTTAATAAATGCAGCTTGTTCATTGAGCCATGCCGTCTTGTCTCGTTCTGCACGATTCAGATTGAAAAGTGATCCAATCTTACGAATGACTTCAATGTCCTGTTTGGCGATATCTGCAGCAATAGCATGTGCCCGATTCAATAACTGATCGTGCGGAGTAACTTCACTGACTAAGCCCCAGATATGGGCTTCATTAGCCGATATCGGCTGGCAAGAAGTCATCATTTGTTGCGCACGACTTTGTCCGATTGCGATTGGAAGGTGGACAGAAAGCCCCCAACCTGGCATCAGTCCCATTTTTGCATGGGTGTCGGCAAATACTGCTTTCTCTGAAGCAATTAGAAAATTACAGGTAAGAGCTAATTCCAAACCACCGGTGTAAGCGGCACCGTTAATGGCGCCAATAACTGGAATATCAGATGAAAAGAATGGGGCCGAAAGTGGGCCAATCTCAGCGAAATCTGTGGCGGGATCATTTAGTTCCGAGAAATCTACTCCAGCTGAAAATGCTGGATCAGTGCCGGTAAGAATGATCACTTTACTTTCAGCGCTTTGATTTAATCGAATTATTTCCTTCTTAATGAAGGCTCGCATCTCACGATTTAAAGCATTTCGCTTTTCAGGGCGGTTGATAGTAATTGTGGTGATGAAATCAGAGGTTTCAACTTTGATTAAGAAACTCACTATTCACTTACCCCCTCCTGTACCTCGCGCTCAATTCCTTAAAGCGATTCGAAAATATCCCGCATTTGCGGTTGACCCGAAAGTACGGTCACTGTACTATCCCAACCAACCGTTTGAAAGGTTTTTGGAGGAGAAGTTATGTCGACTCTTTTTAGCGCCCAGGCAGGCACAGCCGGCCATGACACGGGGGCCGATATTGTCCATTTCGAGCAAGAGGCTTCGAAGTGGCTGCAAGCCAACGTTTCGCAATATTGGCGTGAGAATCGAGGCGCTCTCTCTGAAGCTGAAGAGGTAAAGATTCGCGGCGAATGGGATCGAATCCTTTATGCAGGCGGCTACTCCGGATTATCAATTCCACGTGAGTATGGTGGACAAGGTCTTGGGTTGGCACATGAAGTCGCCTTCGCCTCTGCAGCTGCCCGAGCGCAAGCACCTGATGCTCTAGGCAGAATTGGTCGCATCTTGACCGCACCGACCTTAATTGAACATGGAACGCAAGAGCAGAAAGATAAGTATTTAAATCCAATTCTCTCTGGTGAGCATGTTTGGTGTCAGGGTTTTTCAGAGCCTGCTTCAGGATCTGATTTAGCAAATGTCAAAACTTTGGCTACTAAAGTCGATGGTGGGTACTTGGTACGTGGCCGTAAAACCTGGACCAGTTACAGTGCTTACTCTCATCGTTGTTTACTTTTAGTACGAACTGATGTTGATGCTCCTAGATATAAGAATCTTTCGGTTTTCCTAGCAGATATGAAGTCGCCAGGAATCTCGCTTAGCCCGATAAAGCAGATTTCCGGCAGCCAACATTTCAGTGAAACTGATTTCGATGATGTTTTCATTCCGGATTCTGATCTCTTAGGTGGCGAAGGCAATGGTTGGGGTGTTGCAATGACTATCCTCAAGAATGAACGTGGCACCGTTGAAGGGGCTGTTCGCTACATCGAGATTCGCGCAGATATGGACTTGCTGGTTAATTGCTGCGCAAAGGATGGTGAGTATAAAGAATTAATTCAAAATCTTGATACTCGAGCTGAATTAGTCAAGTGGCAAGTAAGTAAATCTGTTGCCCGAGAAGGCGATCAATCAAGATTTTTTGCAGCAACAGCTGGACTTAAGGTTATTTGGAGCGACCTCTGGAAAGAAATCGCTAACCTCGGCATTAAAATTTCTTGTTCTACGCACCGCGCTCATTGGCGGCACCAGTATTTGGAGAGTCGTTCAGCATCAATTTATTCCGGAACCAATGAAATCCAACGCAATATTGTGGCCGAGCGAGTGTTAGGACTTCCAAAATGAGCAAAACTGTTGATCTTGAATTAAATGAAATAGGCGTTGAAGCCGCTGCCGGCTTGCGCGAGATGCTAAAGAGTGCAATCAACGGCACGCCAGTAGCAATGTACTCAACATCAGAACCAATAAGTTGGAAAGAATTTTCTGATGGCGGTTGGGATGTAATAGGAGTTGCAGAAAATGACGGTGGAGCTGGCGCTTCACTTCGTGATTTAGTTGCAATCGGTCACACTTGGGGGCAATTTGTACTTCCCTCACCTCTGATCACAACGATGATGGCAAAGCGTTTTTCTGCAGCTGCTCGGAATTTTGACGGTCCAGTTTCATTTGCCATTAGAACTCGCTCTTCTGCCGATCTGGGAATTATTCCATTTGGAAGTTTTAGCGAAACAAAAGTTCTTAAGAATCTAACTGGTGGATCTGATTCATTGGTTTCGGTTAAAGAGTTAACAGCTTTGAATGATGATTATGCAGATTCTCTGCGCCTTGCCGAAGGAAGCCTAGACACTGAATTCACAAAGGAAGCAGCAGAAGAATTAGCACTTGTTTGGTCAGCTGAAGCTGCTGGTGCTGCTTTTGCGATGCTAAACATGGCGGTCGAGTATGTGAAATCCCGCGAGCAATTTGGCCAACCAATCGGTAAATTTCAGATAATTAAACATTACCTAGCCGATGCACAGATGTTGGTTGAACTCGCTGAAACCGCGACAATTATGGGCGCACTTGATGCAACTAAACGTAAAGATTCGGCAATCTACGCCTTTGATGCTGCAATCAAGGTGATTGAGACTGCTATTCAAGTTCATGGCGGATTAGGTTTTACTTGGGAGATGGGAATCCATGTATACCTCCGCCATGCCACAGCTTTGCGTGATCTCGCATTAGAAATTTTGAATTAATGCCAAAATTTAAACGCGTCGATTTGCCTGAATATGACGAACTTCCAAAGATTGCGGAACTAGGAATTGCCCATTCGTGGGAAGTTTACGGAAAAGATGATGAGTACGGAACTTTAAATAACTTAGACGATGCAAACATTTTAGCGGCGCTGACCCAAGTTAAAACTGGTGAACGAATCGGTTTAACTTTGCCAGTAAATGCGATCACTCCCCCTTTGTACGGTCGCCAATCGTTAAAACATACTTTGATTCAAGATAATCGCAATACTTGGGATGACAAATTAGATGATTTCTACCCGCAATCATCTTCTCAATGGGATGGATTCCGACATATTCGCTGCCGTGAATTTGGATTTTACGGTGGTGTGACGCAAGACCCAACAGAAATTGGCGAGCGATTAGGCGTTCAGAGCTGGGCAAAATCCGGCATAACTGGGCGCGGGGTACTTCTAGATGTTGAGCGATACATCTCTGCAACGGAAAAAGATTATGACCCAATTGTGGAGCGTTCGATTACCCCGGGTCTCTTAAAACAAGTTGCGATCTCACAAAATATATCAATTAAGCGTGGCGATATTTTATGCCTTCGGTTTGGGTTTACTAAACGTTACTTAGGTTTACATTCCGACGAGAAAGCTGCATATTCTCAGATTGTTGGATCCCCTCCATACGCTGGCTTATCAGCAGATGAAGCTATGGCAAGGACTTTATGGAACTGGAATGTTGCTGCAATCGCCTGCGATAATCCAGGTGCTGAGGTATCACCAGGTGATGCAAAAGTTGGCAACTTGCATCGACGTTTACTTCCTGGCTTAGGTTTGGTCGTAGGAGAGCTATTTAATTTTGAAGAGCTATCGGATCGCTGTTCTGAATTAAATCGCTGGGATTTCCTCTTTGTCTCGGTTCCGACAAACATTCCTGGTGGAATCGGCTCCCCTGCTAATGCTTTGGCGATTCTTTAAAAACTGAATGCGGCAAGGGAGATGACTGAAATGAAGAGATCAATCGTTCTGGCGACACCATCGTTTTTACCTTTGCTGGAAATTACCAAAACAGCTGAAGATAAGAATTTCGATCGTATCTGGACTACCGAAAATCCCAGCCGTGATGCCTTAATCAGAGCGCTCACAATCGGCTTACACACTGAACGTATTGGCGTTGCAACTGGTATTACTTATGCATTTACACGTGCACCGCTTGCGATGGCTGCAACTGCTTCGGATATCGCAGTAGCAACTGGTAATCGCTTTGAAATTGGAATTGGAGTAGGAACGCAAGGAATGCGTAGCCGCTGGTACGGGATAGAAGATTTTGACCATCCTGCTAGCCGACTTGAGGAATATGTAAAGGTAATGCGCACTGCTTGGGAAGCAGATAAGAAATTTAAACACGAGGGCACTTACTACAAAGGCAATTATCCAGATCTAGATGGTGCTCGAACCCCAGTTCCGATCTGGGGATCTGGGGTAAATGAAATTATGCTCAAACTATCTGCTCGCTCCTGTGATGGAGTAGCCACTCATCCACTGGTAGCTAGTCTAAATTACTTAGATAAGGTCGCTTTGCCAGCTATGAATGAAGGTCGCGCTTCTCATAACAGGGACTTACAGATTGCTATCTGGCGTATATCATCTATTGACCAAGATGGTGATTTGGCTCGAAATAGAGCGAAGAAAAATCTCGCTTTTTACTTCTCGACTCCAAGTTACGCCGCCGCTGCAATTGAATCAGGGTGGGGCGAAGTAGCAGAACAAGTAAAGGCAATGTTCTTGGAGAAAGGCGCTGATTGGGAAAGTATCAGCCAGCTCATTCCAGTTGAAATGGTCAATGATTTTGCTTTTGCTGGCACACCGGAGGAAGTAATAAAACAGTACAAAATATTGGAAGTTGAATATGCCAAAAGAGGCGTTACGGAAATTGTATTTCAGACAGTTGGTTCTGGTGATAATGAAGGCGAAACAATTTCAAATCTAAATCACATCGTGAATACTTTCGGAAGGTAGCAAGATGGCTAAAGTGGCAGTAATCGGCGGTGGCCGAATGGGATCAGGTATCGCCCATGCATATCTCCTGGCCGGCCATGAGGTCTATCTAGTCGAAGCTAATAATGAAGCATCTATTTCGGCTAGGGATCGAATTAAGAAATTAATTCAAACTTCCATTGACCGTGGTTCTGATGTTTCGCTTGCTGAAGTTTCTGATCGATTAACATTTTTGACTAAAATAGATGACCTACCAAAATGTCGAATAGCCATTGAAGCGGTGCCGGAAATGCCGTCTATAAAAAATGAAGTTCTGGGCCGTTTAGATTCGGTACTTTCAAAAGATGCAATTATCGCTTCAAATACCAGCAGCATTTCAATTAATGAACTTGCAAATTCATTGCGCTTTCCAGAGCGTTTTGTTGGAATGCATTTCTTTAATCCAGTTCCGGCCAGTCAATTAGTGGAAATTGTCTTTGGATCAAAGACTAAAAACTCGACTACCGAGATTGCACGTGAATCTGTGGTAAGTATTGGAAAGACTCCAATTATCGTTGGTGATAGCCCAGGTTTTGCCACTAGTCGACTTGGATTAGTAATCGGATTAGAAGCAATACGAATGGTTGAAGAGGGCGTTGCTTCAGCGGAAGATATTGATAAAGGTATGGTGCTTGGTTACAAGTATCCAATTGGTCCATTGAAATTGACGGATATGGTTGGACTAGATGTGCGTTTAGCTATTGCGGAATACTTATTCTCGCAGCTTGGTGCACGTTTTGAACCCCCTACTCTATTGCGAAAAATGGTGTCCGAGGGCAAACTCGGGCAAAAGAGCGGTGAGGGTTTTTATAAATGGGAGAAGTAAAGCCAATAGAACCGTGGCGTGAAATTGCTGCGCGAGTAAGTAATTGGGGGCGTTGGGGCTCAACCGATGAACGCGGAACTTTAAATTTCATCACACCAGAAGTAGTAGCCCATGCAGCGACTCTTGCTCGAACTGGAAAAGTATTTGCAACTGCAATTCCCTTTGATGAAACTGGACCTCAAGATGGACGCATTAGAACTAACCCAATGCGATACATGCGCGAGACCGGTCACTCAGATCAAGGCTACAAAGGGGGCTTTAGATACGCCGATGATGTTGTTTTCATGGCTCTTCAATCAGCAACACAATGGGATGCACTTGCACATGTTCATTACGATGGAAAACTTTTTAATGGATTTTCATCAGAAACAATCGATGAAAAAGGCGCGCAATATGGTGCGATTACCAATTTGAATCCTGGCGTAGTTTCTCGTGGCGTTTTAATAGATGTTGCTCGTCACCATAAAGTAGATTGGCTTGAAAAGGGCTACGCAATCTCCCCCGAAGAACTTGATGAAGTAGTCGCAAACCAAAAAACAGTCATTAGAAGTGGTGATGTAATTTTGATTCGTACCGGGTGGCGAAATAGGTACACCCATGATTTTGATAAAGCGGCTTTTAAATCAGGAGAACCAGGTCTTTCCGTTCGCTGTTTAGATTGGTTAGCTAAGCATGAGGTTGCTGCAGTAGGAAGTGATAATTATGCGGTGGAAGTAGTTCCACCTGAGTATTCCGATCAGGACTTGCCATTTCACTTAATTGCGATTAGAGATATGGGAATGCCGTTAGCGGAAATTCTCGATTTAGAGAGTTTGGCTGCAGATTGTGCCGAAGATGGGATTTACGAATTTCTCTTTGTAGGAGCACCTCTGCCATTTACACGTGGCGTAGGTTCGCCAGTAAATCCGATAGCGATTAAGTAGTTTTAAGAGCCATCAGCTCAATTCGGACATTTCAGACATTATCCCAGGTATCTCCATTTTGTATAACAATTTCAAGCCTAAATTCGTTATAAGAAAGTGATTGACATCTCGGAAAATCAAACTACCGTTCGTATGGTAAGTGTCCAACCAACCGCTTGTTGGGTGTCACGAGCAGGCTCTCAAATGGAGATCCGTATGAGTAATTCTTGGAAAGGAATTGCGTAATGAAAAAACTAACGCGTGGAATTGCAGTCTTAGCTGCAGCTGCACTTCTCGTCGGAGGCAGCACCACTTCATATTCTGCAGATCTGCCACTTGCTAAGTCTGGCGATAAGTGCGCAACTATCGGAGATCTTGCAAAGAATTCACAAGGTGCAACATTGGTTTGTACCAAAATTACATCTAAATCAAATATGTATAAGGTCAAGGTTGCATCTGGCCCACGTTTGAAGATCGGTGTTGTTGTACCTCAGAGCGGTGTTCAGTCACCTGAAGGCAATGAAGTTCGCCGTGGCTACGAAATGGCCCTCGCCGATTTCGGTGGCAGTGCCGGTGGTCGCAAGATTGAACTAGTTTACGGCGATGCTATGACCACACCAGTTGCAACTTCAGAAACTATTCGTTTGATTACACAGAAGAAAGTTGAAATGTTCGTTGGAACTTATTCAACTGGTATTTCATTAGGTGTACGTGATGCTGCAGCTCGCTACAACAAGACATTTGTTGAAACTCACGCGATTACTGACTCGTTGACAACTGCTGGTGCAACTAATTACTTCCGCGTTGGACCTCGTGCCGTTGACTTTGCAAAAGCTTCAGCTGAATTCCTGGCTTCAGACCTAACAAAGAAGGTTGGCAAGCGCGTATTCCTAGAGCATGAAAATGGTCTATACGGAACTTCTGTAGTTGATACTCAAGAGAAACTACTGACAGATGCTGGAATGACAGTTGCTCGTGGAAAGCACAGCTACTCTGCAACAGATGTAACTGACTCAGTACTTGCAGCAAAGGCTTTCAATCCAGATATTTGGATGATCACTAGCTACCTTGCTGCTAATACCTTGTTCCTTAAGACAGCAGATGCCCTCAACTTCCACCCTAAAGCAATTGTTCTCGTTGGTGCTGGCGATGCCAAGTCACTATTCGATGCAGTTGGCGCAAAGGTGGCAACAGGTGTAATGGTTTTGGCATATACAACTCCTTTAGTTAACCCAACATTTGCTCCTGGCATTGCAAGGTTCTGGGCTGCTTACGAAGCTAAGTTCAAAACCAAGCCACTTGGAACTGTAGCCAGCACCGGTTACACAGGAATGATCGCGGCACTTCGCATGATCGATGCAGCAGCCGGCAAGGTTGACACAGTCAACTTCGGTGCTGCAGCAAAGACCATCACAATTCCGCTTGGCGGACAACCAAATGGTTTCGGTATCAAGATGGATGAAAACCGTCAAAATACTGCGATTCGTTTAGTTGCAGTCCAGTGGCGCGCTGACGGAACTGTGCCTGCTGTATGGCCAGATGCTGCACAGCTACCAGGTCAGGCCGTTAAATTAACAAACTGATTAACACTTATAACTAAATAAGAAGCTGGTTATGCCTTAACTGGCTAACTCCGAGGGATATTGGCTCCTCGGGCATCGTTGCCCGAGGAGCCAATTCTTCAGAAAAATTCTTTTTAAATCAGTTATTTTAAGCAATGATTATCTTGATCGAAATCAAATTATTTTAGAGAAATAGGAATACATGGATCTCGCGATTGTATTAAGTTCGGGATTACTTATTGGTGGAATTTACGCCTTCATAGCTATCGGATTGAACCTAATTTTTGGAGTTATACGAGTAGCTAATTTTGCACATGGTGAATTCGTTATGCTTGGAATGTTTGTTACTTATTTACTGCAGACCAAATTCCGCATCGATCCATATATTTCTGCTTGGGCGATTATCGCTCCGATTGGGTTTATTTTCGGTGCGCTTGTTTATATTATCGTCATTCGACGTTTACTTGACGATCACTATATGCAGATGTTTGCGACATTCGGTCTTATCTTTGTTTTTCAAAATATAGTGCTTTCGCTTTCGCGCGGTGAAGCCAAGCAGACGAAATCAGTTGTTGCAGGTAAAACCTTTAAAGCATTTGGTGTAGATGTAAGCGTGCCTCGATTAATTGTTTTACTAGCAGCGATTGCTGTGGCATACCTGTTAATTCAATTCTTGAACCGAACCATTATTGGTACTGCAATGCGTGCTGTGGCTCAAGACCAAAAGACTTCAACATTGATGGGAATTAACACAAACCGCGTCTACATTTTGACCTTTGGCATCTCAACAGCTTTGGCCGCAATGGCTGGTGCACTTCTAACACCAAGCTACGCAGCGACTACCGAGATTGGCTTTGGATTTATTTTGCCTGCATTCGCAGTTGTGGTTCTAGGTGGATTAGGAAGCGTAAAAGGTTCTTTGATCGGTGGAATATTGGTTGGAGTGATTGAGGGCTTGGCCGGATATCTGCTAGATCCTCAACTCAAGCAAGCAGTTTGGTTCACCCTATTTTTAATAGTTCTAGTTATTCGTCCGAACGGTTTATTCGGCAAATCTGTGAAGGGTGGAATGCTCGCATGACAATTGATGTAGATTCTTTTAAGCCGACAACAACCCTTAAATCACCGCTTAAGTCTTGGGGTGGTTTTGTAATTGGCATGTTAATTCTCGGGCTTGGTTCAAAATTAGTTTCAGCTGATGGTTACTACAATTCGCTGGCAAATGCCGGGTGTCTCTTCGGCGGACTTGCTGCTGCCTGGAATATTCTCGGTGGCTACTGCGGTCAGTTCTCCTTTGGGCATGCTGTCTTCGTTGGTATAGGTGCATATAGTGTTGCGCTCACAAAAACAGACCATAACTGGGGAACGCTTCCTGGAATTATTTTGGGAATGATGATTTCAATAGCGGTTGCAATTGCAATTTCTTGGCCATTATTTAGACTCCGTGGCTCATTCTTTGCTATTGGCACGTTAGCTTTCTCTGAAGTCGCACTTTCGCTCGCCCTTTATTTCACTTGGACACACGGTGCGATGGGCGTTCAAATTCCTTTTGAGCGGCTCCCGATAGTCGATCAACAAGTATGGTTATTAGTTCTCTTTGCTTATCTGGCTTTCTGCATGGGTACCTCGCTATTCCTGATACGTGGTCGACTGGGCTACTACATGATTGCAGTGCGTGACGATGAAGCAACAGCGGCAGCCTCAGGAATTAATCCTTTAACCATCAAAACTATTGCATTCGCAATTAGTGCAGCGCTTACTTCATTGGGTGGATCTCTTTATGTGCTTTACCAAGGAAATTTAGATCCGCGCTCTTTCTTAAGCACTCTTGAGATTGGCGCCTTCATTCCGCTATTGGCGCTTATTGGTGGTTTAGGAACCGTTGTCGGACCGCTACTTGGAGCATTCTTCCTAGAGCCGGGCCAGACCTACTTGCGCGGCCAGTTTGCTGGATCTTTAGCGGGCGTTTCTCAAGGCACTATTGGTTTGATATTGATTCTTGCTGCGCTCTATTTCCGACAAGGTATTTGGGGAGCACTTCAACAGCTTGGCCGTTGGTTACAAAAATTAGCTAAGGGAGGAAAGTAAAGTGACTACCGCTCCTCTTCTTGAAGTCTCAAATGTAACTAAGCAGTTCGGTGGATTAGCTGCAGTTGGTGGCGTTTCGCTAAAAGTTAAACAAGGTGAAATTATGGGAATAATCGGCCCAAATGGTGCCGGAAAAACCACGCTTTTTAATTTAATCTCTGGGCACTTAATTTCTACTTCTGGAAAAGTCGAAATTAAAGGTGAAGACGTAACTAATGTTGGGCCAGCTCGCCGTGCCATAGGTGGATTAGGCCGAACTTTTCAGATTGTTAGACCGATTCAATCTTTAACTGTTTTGGAAAATGTTATGGTCGGTGCTTTCGCAACACATCGTGACCGTAAGCGTGCTGAGAAGCATGCTTGGGAGACACTTGAGCGTGTTGAACTTACTCATCGAGCTCTAGTTTCGGCAAAGTCGCTAACTCTGGCTGATCGAAAGCGACTCGAAGTAGCTCGCGCTGTTGCTGGCCGCACTGAATTACTAATGCTTGATGAAGTTATGGCTGGTTTAAATCCAACTGAGGCCGATCGCGCGATCGAAATGATTAAGCGTTTACGCAATGAAGGTATCTCAGTGCTCTTCATCGAACACAACCTGAAAGTTGTTCGTGCATTGGCTGACCATGTTCTAGTTATCGATTACGGCTTACCAATAGCCGAAGGCACTCCTACTGATGTACTAGCTAATCCAAAAGTAATTGAAGCTTATTTAGGTGCAAAGAAGGCGGAAAAATGAGCGATGTAATCCTTGAAATCAATAACCTAACTTCAGGCTACGGTGATCTGCCTGTACTTCACAACATTTCTTTAAGCGTAAATATGGGCGAAATTTACTCAATTCTTGGGGCAAACGGTGCCGGTAAAAGCACTTTTCTAAATACCTTAGCGGGAACTGTGAAATCAAATTCAGGTTCAATTACTCTCAATGGGACCGATCTTGCCAAAATAAAACCGCACAAGATTGCTGAAAATGGGTTGGTGTTGGTTCCTGAAGGTCGGAAACTTTTTCCAGATTGCTCGGTAGAAGATAATTTAAAGTTAGGCGCATTTCACGCTGCCGCAAGAAAAGTAACTAAAGAATCAATTGAGGAAATGTACGAAATGTTTCCCCGACTTGCCGAGCGAAAAGATCAACTGGCAGGATCCCTCTCGGGTGGCGAGCAACAGATGTGCGCGATTGCGCGAGGCCTAATGGCAAAACCTAAAATTTTAATGCTCGATGAACCTTCACTCGGGTTGGCGCCGATAGTGGTAAGCCAGCTTTTTGAATTAATCGCTGGTCTCCCAGCCCGCGGCTTGACTGTACTGCTCGTCGAACAGAATGTGGCAGAAGCCCTAGCTCTATCTGCAAGAGCTAGCGTTCTCGAACAAGGTCAATTCACTTTAACTGGCACTGCCAAAGAACTTCTAAATGATCCAACTCTCCAAGAGGCATACCTGGGCGTTGCATAATGTCTAAAGAACCGATAATTCTTCGCCCATTACCAGCATGGGCCCGTCGCAAGAATATTCTTAACTTGACTTTAGCGAACGATCGAAAATTACTTTACCCGCTAGACGATCGCTCAATTCTTCAGGAGACCCTGCACCGTTATTGCTGGGGCTTTGATGAGAGAAATATGGAGATGTTGGATGAAGTATTCGATATAGATTCTCAATGGGAAGCCATAGTCATGGGCGAAACGACAGTTGGGCCATTCGTCGGCAAAGCAGAAGTTTTGGAATGGCTAAGTAGATTTTGGAATTATCAAAAAGATCAACGCCGACACATGATCATAAACTTCATGGTTGAAGAAATATCTGAAAATTCCGCAACAGCCCTGGCATACCTACTTTTAAGCGGTTCTAGCCGCTCTAAAAGCGCCGTGGAAGTAACGGGTTGGTATCGAATGGGGTACAAGAAGCGCGATGGGATATGGCGTATTCATCGCCTTTATGCGGGCTTTGATGCACCATTCTGGAAGATGGATATCTCAGAGATGACTCCAGAGCTTATTCAATTATTTGGAATCACCAATCACATTCCATCCGAACCAAACTTCCCTTAAATCACATATCCGTAGCGCGTCTTATTAAGGCTTCTTGCCTTACCGAAACGGCAAGTGCACCATCTTTAGTAAATAATTTTCCGCTTGCGATAGATCGTGAACCTGTGTAGCTGGCCGCTTCTTGTTCAAAGAGAACCCATTCATCTGCTCTAAATGGGCGATGAAAATGCATGGAATGATCTAGCGATGCTCCCAATTGACGTGACTGGGGGTTCTTTAATGGCATGTGAGCTGTTCGAGTTAAAGTTAAATCAGTTATGTAGGCAAGTGCGCAGGCATGCACTTTTGGATCACCTGGTAATAAGTCTTTAGCTTTGAACCAGGTTAATTGACGTGGTTCTGCAGGTAGGGTCGATGTTGCAGCCGCATCTGGCCAGCGGAAATCAATTGGTTCGCGGACTCTCGAGTTACTTCCAGGTGGCGTGTAGTCGATAGGTTCACATTCATCGGCCGCAATAACTTTAGGCATCTGATCTTGAAAACTTGGACTCTCTTCAAAAATGTGAAATGAGGAAGTCGAAGTCAAAATTAAACTTTCACTACCTTCTTGATTTTGATAGGCATCGACTCGATAGGTACTCAATGACTTGCCATTCCGGAGCTCGGAAACTTGATATCTAACTGCGATATCTGGATTTCCTGGGCGCAAAAAAATGCATGAGAATGAGTGGATATCTCGATTTGCGGGGCTCACAAGGGTTGCCGATCTCATCGCTTGTGCAGCGACTTGACCACCGAAAATTCGACCTTGGGCTCCAGGTAGACAATTTCCAGTGAAGGTAAGTTCGCCCGATTGGTCTACGCTGATTAGTTCAGCCAGCCTTAATTGACTCACTATGACGCGCCTCTCATTGGCACATTATAGGCGGGAAAAGGCTTCCCTACCTACCGTTTGGCATGGTAACTTTGCCAGCATGATTAATGATGATTTAGAGCGAGTAGCCATTGTTGGCAGTAGCCAAACCCAGCTTCGAAGCGCATGGGGAGCCATGCAACATGTCGACCTATTAAGTGCGACAGTCTCTGACCTACTGCTCGGGAGTGGATTTCGCATTGAAGATATAGATGTAGTCATTGACTGTGGCAGCGATGTATTAGATGGCCGGTCAATTTCAAACTGTGGCTTCCTCGGCGCTATGGGTGCTCATCACAAAGAGGAATCACGTGTTGAAGAGGATGGAATTTTCGGCGCGATATATGGTGCCAATAAAGTTAGTTGCGGTTCGGCAGATGTAGCACTTGTAATTGCATATTCGAAACCATCTGAATCTAGTGTTTCTGCATATTACTCAACTATGTCTGAGCCTTTTTATCAACGCCCATTAGGACTTGATCATGTAAGTGCCGCCGGATTGATGGCAAATCAATATTTAATTCATTCAGGCGCGACTGAAGAAGATCTCATTACCATTGCCTTTGAATCGTGGGCCAAAGCTAACCGAAATAAAGATGTTCAAATGGCGAGTGCTCCAACTAGAGATGATATTGCGCGCGCGGCTCGAATTGCGGATCCTTTAACAGCGCCACAACTTTCAAGACCAGTAGATGGTGCAGTAGCAATTCTAATTGCAAAGGAAAGCGTAGCTCGTAAACTTTCTGATCGGCCGGTTTGGATTACTGGAATGGGATCGGCCATTGATAGCCACTACCTGACTGAACGCGTACCAGGAAAAATGAGAGCTGCTGAAACCGCAACTAAATTTGCGTTAAAAGGAGCTGGTATTTCTGACATTAACCAATTTAAATTAGCTGAAATATCTGCTACTTCGTCTGCCAATGAAGCCATGGTTGTCGAAGCGCTAGGTTTTGCTGAATTCGGTAAAGCAATTAACTGTTATAACGAAAATTCACAGGTTTCCATAAACCCTTCTGGAGGTGCTATTCCGGCCGACCCAATCATGGCAACCGGATTAGTTCGACTGCATGAGAGTTACAAACAGCTAAGTGGTGGATACGGCGAAATTAAATTTGATAAAGCAATCGCGCATGGCGCAGGTGGCTTAGGCATGCAAAATCACTGCGTAATTACCTTGGAGGCATAAGCGATGAGAAATGTAGCGATTATTGGCGCTGGTCAAACAAACCACTCTCGTCGCCGCACTGATGTATCAACTATTGGATTAGCACGCGAAGCTGTATTACGCGCGCTTGAAGATGCTAATTTAACAATGGATGACATAGATAGCGTTGTCGTATGCTCTGGCCCAGTTCTTTTTGCAGCAGTCAACCAACCTGAAAAGTGGTTAGCTGATGCGATAGGAGCACGTAATAAGCCAGTTGTTCGAGTAACAAGTGGTGGTGGAACTGGATTGGCCGGTGCTCTAGCTGCTGTTAACCAAGTCCGTGCTGGTTATGCAAATCGCGTACTCGTAGTGGCATACGACAAACTTTCTGAAGGCGCACTTCAATATTCGATCTCGACCTTGTATGACCCATTCTGGGGACGCGAGTTTGCAGTTGGAATTATGGGCTTCTCTGCTGCTTATTGGAAATCGAGAATGGACCTTCTTGGTCATTCGGAAGAAGCAGCTGCGATGGTTTCAGTTAAGAACCATAAAAACGCACTGCTAAATCCGTATGCTCATGTTAAGAAAGAAATAACTGTTGAGGATGTCCTGAATTCGAAACCTCTCTGCTGGCCAATTAAATTGCTAGATGTGCCACCAATTTCGGATGGAGCTTGTGCAATTATTCTGGCAAGTGAAGATGCGGCAAAGAAATCTGAAAAGCCAGCATGGATTCGTGGAATGGCTTACTACAGTGAAGCAGAGAATGCAGCTCACCGTTCGATGATTCAATCTGAACCGTTAACTATCGCAGCGGCAAAGGTTTATCGCCAGGCTGGAATTACCAACCCTCGTCGCCAGGTCGATGTAGTTGAAGTTCAAGAGCCGTATACCTGCTTTGAACTTAGTTACTACGAAGGTTTAGGGCTCTGCCCCTCTGGCGGAGCTGCTGAACTAGTTGCCTCTGGAGCAACTCAAATTGATGGCGATATTCCAGTAAACCCATCAGGTGGCTGCATGGGAGCCAATCCGATCGGCGCTACAGCTCTAATTCGTTTAGCTGAAGTTGCACAGCAGGTACGCGGAAAAGCAGGTGCCTATCAAATCGATGGCGCCAAGGTTGGTGTTTCCCAAGCCGGTGGCGGTTGGGCAAATCTTCGCGGCGTTGCTGTTGTCTCTAGTGAGAAGGGTTAATTAATATGAAAAATAACCTAATTTCCGGCATCGAGGAAGATGCAGTTCTTGAAGTTGAACTTAAAATGCCTTACACCTTAACAACCGGCAAGGCAGCAGGCACTTTCTTATCAGCACTTGATCAGAAAGTAATACTTGGTACCACCTGTACCAATTGCAGCAAAGTTATTGTTCCAGCGACTGACTATTGCGGAGTTTGTGGCGGCCAGAATGAAGGCTTCCTGGAAATGCCTCATACCGGAGCAATTACCGCAGTTACTAACGCGAATGGAAAAATATTCATCTTCATTCGCCTAGATGGTGCAGATATAGATCTTTTGCATCTATTTCATGGTGATGCTGCTGCAGCTAAAATAGGGTCCCGAGTAATCGCAAAGTGGCCAGAAACTGTCGAGGTGCCTGGTCGCATTACTTCACTTGCAGGTTTTGAACTTACTTCTAATTCAGCTACTGGAAACGTTAAACCCTTCGATGGAACCGTTGAACCTGTGGTTGAAATTCCATATCAACTTAATTTGGAATATCGACACTCATACGGACCACATTATGGTCGTATGTTTGATGAATTAGCTTCACATCAACGAATAGTGGGCTCTCGATGCTCTTCCTGTCTCAATATTCTAGTTCCACCTCGTGAATATTGCGACGTTTGTTTTTCCCAAACAGATTTATATAAAGATGTATCTGATCATGGAAAACTGCAAGCCTTCTCAATCATCAATCTTGAGTTTGTTGGTCAGACTCGCACTCCCCCATATGTCTATGGCGAAGTTGTTCTAGATGGAACTGCGACTCGCTTGATCCACAATATTGGCGGATTTGATATCAATAAAGCTAGAGAGATCCTGAGTATTGGAATGAAAGTTAAGGCTATTTGGCGACCACTTGATCAATGCAAAGGAACTCTCGATGATATTGAATATTTCCAGCCAGTTTTCGAGTAATCAAAGTTAAATTCGATCTTTCAGAAAGAGTGAAAATGAGCAACGCTATATTTGAAGACTTAACTCTGGCAATAAATAATGGCGTTGCAACAATTACTTTGAACCGAGTAGATGCGATGAACTCCTTAAATATGAGTTTAAAGGGTGAATTAACCAGGGCCATAGCTCAAATTTCGCACGATCCGCAAGTTCGAGCAGTTTTGATTACCGGAAACGGTAAAGCCTTCTCCGCAGGTGGCGATATTGGCGAGATGGCATTAAATACTTCGGTCACTGTAAGTCGAGAGAGATTACAGAAATTGTTGGCCGATATTTTTATTCCACTGCATCAATTAGAGAAGCCTACGATTGCGGCAGTCAATGGGCATGCACATGGGGCTGGCTTAAGTTTGGCTCTTGCGTGCGACATCATTGTCGCCTCAGATACAGCTCAATTTTCATGTGCTTTCTCCAAGATTGGTCTCCTGCCAGATTGCGGCTCAATGTACTTTTTGCCAAGAATAATTGGGATGAATCATGCTAAAGAGCTAATCTTCTCTGGTCGCCGATTTTCTGCATCTGAAGCGAAAGAGTTAGGAATTGTAAATCACGTGTATTCCGCTGACCAGCTTATGGTGGAAGCAAATAAACTCGCACTTGAATTTGCAAGTGGTCCAACTAAGGCCTTCGGATTGGCTAAAAAAATAATTAATCGATCACTTGAGTCAACATTAGCTGAGATCGCCGAATTAGAGGCTTATGGACAGGCAACTCTCTATACAACTGAGGATCATAAGAGCGCTAAAGAAGCATTCGCCAATAAGAGCTTGCCAACCTTCAACGGTAGATAAATGCAGACATGGGGATTAATCGGAACTGGTCGAGTTTCTGAACAAGTAGCGGCTGCGATCACCAAGTCAAATAGGTCAAAGTTGCTCGCCGTATTTAGTCCGACGAAGGAGAACCGAGAAAGGTTCGCGGCTAAATATGAAATTCCAGAAGTTTACGAATCTCTTGAATCAATGTTAGCTAATCCTGAAATTAAGATTATCTATATTGCTAGTCCAAACAATCTTCATGAAGAACATGTTCGATTGGCTGCGGAAAACGGAAAGCATATTCTTTGCGAGAAACCACTCGCCAATGATTTAGCAACTGCTAAAAAGATGATTGCTTATGCAGCAAGCCACCGAGTTAAATTTGGCGTTGGATTTCAATATCGCCAGCACCCAGCTCACCAAAAGATCAGAGACCTTGTCAGAAAAGGTGAATTGGGCGAAATAGTCTTTGCTGACACAGCAGTTCATCTACCCCCAATGCCTTACCCGGACTGGTACTCAAATCAAGATATTGCTGGCGGCGGCGTGCTTCCCATGACCGGTGTCCACCGATTAGATCTATTGAGGTATGTATTGAGTGCAGAAGTTACTGAAGTGAGTGCATTTGTCGAACGTCGCAACCAATCTCTGCCTTTTGAGGATACCGTTACAGCTATCCTGAAATTTAATTCTGGTGTTTCAGCCACAGTTCGCTTTGCAATGAATGCGAGCTCCAGCGGCGAAGGCATTAGCGTTAATGGTCGAAATGGCTGGGCAATCGCAAAAGATACAACAAGCCAGTGGTGGAGCAAAAAGCCTAGTTCGTTGGAATACCAAAGCACGATAGAAAGCAAGAATGAAATTTATTCTGAACCTGACCTTTATCATTCGCAAATTGAGGACTTTAATAATTGGATTGACGGGAATTCAATTTTTGCCTGTTTGGCAGAGGATGGATTGAGAGCAATCGAGATTACGGAGGCAATCCGTGAATCAAGTATTACAAATCAGCCGATTAAGATTAACTCAACAAAGTAGGAGGAAATATGAGCACTGAAGCTGAAGTTCAAATCGAAATTAAAGGCTCCGTAGCCATTCTCAAACTAAATCGCCCAGAGAAATTGAATGCGATGAATGGTGCTCAAGCCCTTGCCCTTGGCAATGCCCTTGAATCGGCAAATACTAATCCTGCTATTAATGTAATTATCATTACCGGAAATGGTCGAGCATTCTGCGCTGGAGCCGATTTGAAGGCAGTCTCTGAGAAAGAAGCGCTCTATTCAACTATCAATCCAGAGTGGGGATTTGGTGGAATTGTGCGTCACTGGATTTCTAAACCAGTAATTGCTGCAGTAAACGGTATCGCTTATGGTGGCGGGTTTGAAGTTGCTTTATCTTGTGACTTGATAATCGCTGATCCTGAAGCCAAATTTGCTCTGCCTGAAGTTACTCGCGGTCTAGTTGCTGTAGCTGGTGGAATAATTCGCGCTCCGCATCGATTGCCATTCTCGATAGCAGCCGAATTAGCCTTTACTGGTGCTCCTATCACCGCTCATAGAGCCGAAAGTTTAGGTCTGGTAAACCATATTTCTGAGCCCGGTGAGTCGCTTACTAAAGCCCTTGAGATTGCCCATCAAATCGCAGCAAATGCGCCGCTTGCCGTTGAAGCAAGTAAAGCGCTCCTGCATAAAGGTCACCCCGAAAGTGATTTATGGAAATCAGCTGGCTGGCAGGCAAATGAAGATGTTAGAGCCAACTTGTTTTCAACTAATGATGCCCGAGAAGGTGCTCTAGCTTTTGTTGAAAAACGTAAACCAATTTGGAAGCGTAATTAACTGAAAGGTTGACTCAAAATGAGCCAAGCGAACCAAGATTTACTAGTCGAGCGTGAAGGTCCGATTACCTGGATCACCCTAAATAGACCAGCCAAGCGAAATGCATTAACTCATGGAATGTTTGAGTCACTTCGCGAAACTTTAGCTAGTGAGAAGATTTCTGAATCAAAAGTAATCGTAATCAAAGGAGCTGGGGGGAATTTTTCGGCCGGTCATGACTTAAGCTCAGATTCGCCAGAAGTAAATGAGCCAGGTGACACGCTTGATGACTTAAATCGTCAACGTTACTATTTAGATACTTTCTTCCAGATTTTTGATCATCCAAAGCCAGTAATTGCAGCCGTTGAAGGTTACTGTATCGCGGGCGCTACACAGATGCTGCCATTCTGCGATTTTGTTATCACTTCTGATACTGCCGCGATTTCCGGCTCGCCCATGATTCCACTTGGCGGCGGATTTATCACTCCCCTCTTAGCTTACAAAATTGGTATCAGCCGAGCTAAGTTACTCTCTTTCATTCCGGGTAATGCAATAACAGGAGAGGAAGCAGCCGAATGGGGGCTAGCGATTCAATCAGTACCTTCCGAGGAATTAATAACTAAAGTTAAAACCCTTGCATTAGAAATAGCAAGGACACCAACAAGTGTTTTAAGCTTAAAGAAGATGGCAATCAATCGAACACTTGAAGCGCAAGGATTCCGTGCTTATGCCTATGCAGGAGCTGAAACCGATGTGGTTGTTCATGGAATTAAAGAGGTTAATGAGTACAAAAATCTAATCGCTAAAGATGGTTTAAAAACTACGCTTGCGCGATTCAAAGCGGGCGAAATTTAAACTTCAATCACCATAGCAATGCCTTGGCCAACGCCTATGCATGCTGCAGCTACACCGATTCCGCCACCGCGAACCTTCAACGCTCGCGCCAAGTCTGCAATTATGCGCGAGCCAGACGCGCCAATTGGGTGACCGATAGCAATAGCACCACCATTTGGATTGACTTTATTCTGGTCAATTTCTGGAAGTTCGTGCAAAACCGATAGAACCATTGCTGCAAAAGCTTCATTAATCTCAAAAATAGCTACATCGCTAAAGCTCTTGCCAGCTTTGGCTAGTGCCTTTTTGATTGCAGGTACAGGTGCGACGGTGAATTCATCTGGTGCAAGTGCTGCAACAGCTGAACTCAAAATATATCCAATTGGTTCCAAGCCCATTTCAGTTGCTTTCTTCTCTGAAGTTATAAGTGTGGCAACTGCACCATCATTTAGGGGTGAAGAGTTGCCCGCAGTTACTGACCCAGTTTTAGAAAAAGCCGAAGGGAGCGTGGAAAGTTTCTCTATTGAACTATCTGGCCGTATCGATTCATCTTTACTAATACCATTTACTTCGAAAACATAATCATTCACATTATTTTTCCACGCCGCATCAGCAAGCTGATGCGATCGAACTGCCCACTCATCTTGTGCACTTCGCGAGATTCCATATCGTTCGCCAACTTTTTCAGCACTTTCACCTAGTGATCGCGTCCATTCCGATGGCATATTAGGATTTATCATTCGCCAACCAACTGTGGTTTGTTGAAGTGAAAGTTTTGGGTCAAGAGGTGTATCAGATTTAGGTAATACCCAAGGCGCCCTACTCATACTTTCGACACCGCCGGCGATAACAATTTCGGCATCACCGGAATTTATTAACCTGGCAGCCTGTGCAATTGCTTCAGCACCTGATCCACATAAGCGGTTTACTGAAACAGCAGGCACCGTGACTGGAATCTTTGCCAAGAGTGCACTCATACGAGCGACGTTTCGATTATCTTCACCCGAGCCATTGCTATTGCCAGCAATAATTTCATCGATTGAAGCTGGGTCGAGATTAGGAGTCTTAAGCAGTAAATTCTGAAAAGTTAGGCTCAAAAGATCGTCGGGGCGAACTGCAGAAATTCCACCACGGTATTTTCCAAAGGGGGTACGCGAAGCAGCGGCAATAACAGTGCGATTTAGGGCCATGGCCTAATAGTATTCGAAAATCTAACGATCGGTAGGTTTTCGACTGTGATTTAAAACGGGCTTAGCGATCTCTTAATTATTTAGAGAGTTCCAAATTTCAACGCAGCGCTGCGAAACCTGAATATCTTCGGCGCCTGAAGCTCCAGCAGAGCCAACCGCACCGACAATTTCGCCATTGAAGTAAAGCAATTCACCGCCCATAGATAGAACTAACTTGTTCGCGCTAGTTCCCATAATGCTCGAGTAAACAACTGGGCGCTTCTCGGCAGCCTCGACTGTTTGCGCAGTTGGTCGGCCAAACCAGATTGCAGTACGTGCCTTAGCTGCAACCGACTCTATAGCGGCCATTGATGCATGCTCAGTTCGTGCGAATGAGACTAGATTGCCCGCAGAGTCTGCAATGGCCACGGACATTTCAAGACCAAGTTCTTTTGCGTAATTAATTCCGGCCAAAACTACTTGTTGTGCGATTTCTGGCTTATGAATATATGAGCTCATCTTGCTCCCCTTGCTCCGTAATAAATTCCAGCTGATTCAAGTAAGCGCTTTTGAATATCGCGAGCGCTTGCAAATATTTCCTGTGGATTCATACTTTTATGTTTGTAGTTAAACAAATGCCATTTGCCATCCATGGCTACGTGCTTAACGCATTTAGCTTTGGCAGCCATAACGACTTGCGAGATCAAGCCAGCAGGTGGCTGCATCTCTGGGGTGTTTCCATCGATTACGAGCAGGTCCGCTCTCTTGCCGACTTCTAGTGAACCAATTTGATCAAATAGTTTGAGCGCTTTTGCACCGTCACGAGTTGCCATCTCCAAAGCACGTAAAGGCGTGAATGATTCCTGATCTCGGTTAAGGCTACGCTGCGTTAATACCGTAGTTTTCATAGTTTCAAAGAAATCATGTGAACCATTTGGGTGATCAAGGCCTAAACCAACTGGAATCCCTTGATCGCTATAGCGACGCAGATCTGGGATTGCTAGCCCCATATGCATATTGCTTACTGCGCAATAAGCAGCTGATGCGCCACTTTTCTTTACTAAGGAAACTTCTTCATCATCAAAATGCACCGGGTGCGCCAATAATGATTTTTCATCGAGCACCCCAAGTTTCTCTAAATGAACCACGGCTGGATAGCCATACTCTTTACGCGCCCACTGATCGAATTCTTCGGAATAAGTTAGATGCATCGCCATTAATTGGTTGCGCTCTTTATGCAGCGCTTGAACTAATTCATCTGTAACCCGTGGCAATGAGAGCGGCTCGGGTTCAATAGTTACCCGATCATTTTGGTAAGTACTGCGTAATCTTGCGAGCTCAGCTACGGACTCAGAGACTGTTAATTGATAATCAGCTGGCACTAATTCGGTCTTATTTACAAAGGCGGCGCAGAAGATCACGCGCAGGCCTGATTTAACTGCCGCAGTTATCGAGCCATCTAACTTAGCTAGCCCCTTCCAAGTTGATTGCGAATCAGTTGTAGTGGTGATTCCACTTTCCAATAACTGGAGATAGCCAAGAGATGCACCGGCTTCGCACTCTTGCCGATCTAGTCCAACTGACATCTTTAGCCATGCACCATCGCGCACTGTGCCAACAGCCATTTTATGTTTTGGTTCAGCACCTTGAATGAGTGAACTAGCTAGGTGGTGATGGGTATTTACAAAGGAAGGTAGCAAGATGTCATCCGCGAAATCGAGAACTGTTTCGCCAGCAGTTGCAGGTGGGCGACCTGCGCCAACTTCAGTGATTAATGCCCCTTTAACGCGGATAAATCCAGGTGTGAAGATATCACCGGCATCATTCATCGTGATAACAGCTGCGGCATAAATCAACTGCGCAATGCTGTTACTCATGACTACTTTTACTTTTTATCGTTGGCGCTACGTTTGGCAATGGCGGCATCCCATTGTTCGCGAAGTGGGTGCTCAGAAGGTCCGACTTCGGTAATGATGCGCATTAAGCGATCCATAAATTCATCACGAGTCTTATCTAGGACTGCCTTCTCATTTTCAGTTGGACGGAAAGCATCGATATCGCCAGCTTTAAGATCGCCATTTCGTACTAGCTGCATTTCAAGCGCCCTGATTCGAGTATTGGCAACATGGAGATCCATGCCAAGTTCTAGTACTAAATCAAATAGCTTTGATACTTGCGGATTACCGAAGAAATCGAATTCTTTAGACATTACGCCGCCTTCGTTGCTTGTAGTACGCACCATGGGAAGTGCCAATCAGAACGTTCTGG